>OLNF01001318.1_pt1 | contig 21395 bp, 20 predicted proteins | sample 1673061 | NCBI WGS metagenome assembly OLNF01 (sample SAMEA3136751, study PRJEB25190) | human gut metagenome
AACAAATACTCCACAAAATCAACAACACATCACATCGCACTCAAGCACTCCAGAACACTTGACTTAAACTCCTTGTCTCCTTCCAATCCACTCACAAGTATGAATTAGGGAAGCAAGTAATGTGAAACACAAAGGATATGCACATTCATCAAATCGCCCACCGTTTTCAGTCCAGCATTCATCAGAACCTTCATCGTCTCCTCAACCTCCTTGTCCCCGAAGAGACACAGAACAAGCTACGCCTTACCAAGCTCATTCACCTTCACCTCCTTGTGCGCCATCGAAGCAGCGATCCACTGCTGCATGGCCTTCAAGCACGGATCTCCTCCAAAGCACCCACATCCCCACTTCCCGGACGCAATTCCCTTTCGATCGGAACTACTCAGCTGGAACCCGACAATCGCCTTATTGATGTCGCGGAGAACTGCCTCTCTGGAGAACTGCTCGCTTCCTCCGTAGGGAATGGCATCGATGGCAATCACCTCGTTGACATCAGAAGGAGTCTCGCAGGGCGTGTTGTAGTGAAATGAGTGGCCGTAGCCTGTGTAATTCGCTACGCGAGAGCAGCCGCGGATGCGAATCGCTTCGTTTGGTTTCATCGTGTGAGCGAACGCCATGCTCAAACAGCATTCAGGGTAAATGAGGAACAGAATCTCTTCTTGCGCGCAAGGAGAACTCAGCGAGGCTCCTCCGATGTGTTTATTCGCGAAATCGATGAACGAATAATCTTTGCAATCCTCAATGCGCTGCGAAAGCGCTGTAGACACTTTGGAGAGAGGAACCGTAGACTGGAGGAGCGATTCGATGGACTCGAGAGTGAAGAGTGTGTGGGTCTCGATGGTGAAGGACTCGTCGAGGTTCGGGTAGGTTCGCATCTGGTGAAGATACTCCTCCAGAATCAGGAAACTGTCGGGTTGCTACGCTTCAGTAGGGAGAGAGATTCCCACATATCGTTGTTGCCACCGAAGGAAGCTGATGTTGTGAATTCCTCCCCTGAAACAGCCGATCGATATACAGCACATCATCTCGATCACCTCCCTCTTCGTAAAAGTAATCGTTCGGTTAGTTGCCTGGTATCGTCAGCGAACGAATGAGTATACATTGGATAGTTTTTCAACGCGTTTACACAGGTCACCATTCCAAAAGTCAAAAGACCTTTGGAAAACAAACGGAATGTCCTCTGATTATCAGAAATGGAAATTAAACAGACCACTGAAGAACCGATTCAGCTTGTCTTCCGTTTTCTGCGTTCCTTCGCATGCATACAGCGACGACGCATCAAAGGAGCGTCCCGTTAGAAGCGTAATGGTATTCTACAGGAGATGTGGAACCATTCAGTTACTCTGTACTCGTCCACGTTCCGAGGTAGGTTGTCAATGGCTCGCTTGAGCTTGGCTAACATTTGAATAATAGAGTGGTTTTTCGTTTGCTAACTGACACAGGGAATGACCTTATGCAAAGACTCCGATTTCCCTATTAATTCTCCTCTCTTTCATTTATTCATTGGAATGCAAGGAAACACGTTCACATGTGGTATGCCATGAAAACCAAGACGGAAAGAAGAGTCGCAACGGTGAGAGTACCGGAGGAGACTCCGTCGTTGCAGACAAGGTCTCCCTTCGCAACGGTTTCTGGATTCCCAGCTGTGGTGCAATGTGGACATGTGTAACCATCGAAGCAAACGCAGACGCCTCCCTTACACTTTCCACCCGTGTAGAGAGGATTGCGTTTATCAGGTCCAAAGTTACCGCAATCCGCGTTGGTGGAGCAGCTTCCTCCACCGTGAATCTGTGTGAGTGCGTTGCATTCCTTTCCGACCTTATCGCATCGAGGACACGTCCATCCTTTGTAGCATTCGCAGGTGTGCGTAGTAGGATTGCAGATGCCTCCGACTCCATTTCCGCAGTCTTCGCTCGTTTCGCACTTCGTTCCTCCTGTTGGTTGCGTGTCACAGAGAGTGCCCGAGTATCTGGGATCAACCTCTCCTCCAATTCATACCCATCATCACAAACGCAGACGCCTCCCAGCGCAGTCGAACATACCCCATGGTCTCCACAGTCGATGGAGTCGCAAAGCTGAATCAGAAAGGGGAGGCGAGATTACATTCACACTGCAGCGACTTCCCTTGTAGCCAGGATCGCAGACGCACTGCCCGCCTTGGCACATTCCGTGTTTTCCGCAGTTGATGTTGTCGCATGGACAGGTTGTTTTCCCCTGAATGATGTCGGAGGCGAGTGCGGAGCAGTAGCTGCATACGTATCCCGCGTTGCACATACACTTCCCCTCCAGACACACGCCACTTCCACAATCCACGTTGTCGATACATTTGCCACCTCCATGGACATAGTCGCCGCAGGTGGCTCCGATAAGAATGTCTTCGTTCAGTCCCATGGAGCAGTATGGACAGAGCCAGTTGCTGTAGCAGACGCATTGGTTTTCAATGCACAAGCCTCGCCCGTTGCATTCATCGTCACTGGAGCAGTATCCCCCTCCCCACTCAACAGAGCAAATGTCAACGGTTCTAGACGGGTCGTGGAGAAGACTCCGCACCGTTGTGTACTCGTCGTTGTCATCGAGGATCATGCGTCCTCCACAATTGGTGCAGCCGAATCCATCGTAGCAAGAGCACGCTCCTTTTCTATAATGATTATCCATTCACAAAACAATACATGCACTGACCCGAGAGAGAATCCGTGACCTCTCTGGATTGTTCCAGATCTGCAGCTGGGATCCCGCAGTGAATGTTTTTCGTGCCTACACAAGAATCGATTCGCTTTCCCTACAGGCTTTTCCCCCGGTTTTCACCGAAAGAGCGATTCCTAGTATGCTCAAGATGCTCACAATCATATGAAAATGCAAATGAGCACAGAGTTGTTGCGGATACTCCTACGGTTGTGAAGCGAAGAAAGTGCAGAAAAGGTGGAGATAAATGGAGTAGAGTCATTGAAGCGTTTATTCGCATTTGACCATACGAAATGAATGCACTGAACTATAACGGAGAGGTCAGTATTCGATACGAGGAAGTGTCTATGGAAGATGCGGATGCGTTCTTTTCAGCTGTTGCCGATGGGGATTATGACAAGATGGTGAGCATGCTGGACGAAGGCCGCGCAAATGTCAACCAGACCGACTCGGATGGTTTTTCAGCGCTGATGATTGCTGCTTCGGAGGGACACGAGAAGATTGTGAAAGAGCTGCTCCGGAGAGACTGCAGCGTGAGTACAGTAACATTGAATAAGAACAATACGCCTCTTTTCTTTGCTGCAAAAGTACTGGTGTGTTGTGTAGTTGTAATTGCATAGGGAGGAAACGTGAATATCGGAAAGATGATTTTAGAAAAGAACTAGAAGCTCATCAATCAGTGCAATGTGCTTGGAGGTATTCATTGTGTGGATTTGAGTCACATTAGAGACTCCTCTTTTGTGGAGCTGCTACTCTGGGAACTATGACTTCTTTATGTTTCTGCTTAATCAGAAAGCGGAGGTGCGAGCGATGAGTTTGAACGACACGACCTGTTTGATCGGTGCTTGCTTAGGTCCAGAGGAGACACGCGCCCGTTTGGCTGCGGAGATTCTCCGCCTGTAGGTGTTCGTTCCTTCCATCCGACACAGCTGTCCCAAAATCATCGACGTCCAGGACATGGACGGACAGACGGCACTCCACGTGGCAGCGTCGAACGGAAATCTCGCGTGCGTGAAGCTTCTCCTGGATGCAGGAGCCGATAGCACGCTTCGCGATGTGGAAGGACTGACACCTCTTCAGCAGGCGGAGAAGTCCTGCTACCCCGCATGTGCGGAGATTCTGGAGAAGAAATGGAAGGAGCTGGAGGATCAGGCGCGAGCGGAGATGGAGGAGCTGCTGCGCGACGAGGGCGTGCCCCTGCGGGATGATAACCATGCGGACATGCGCTTTCAGTGGCGGGGGGAAGATGAATAAATAACGGGGCGGAGTGTGTAATTCCGCCCTGTTTTTATGCCCGTAAAATGCCTTTTGCATTGACAAAAGCGCCCGTTCGTTCTATCATTTAATATGGATAGAAGGCTATCCGTTAAACGATTAAAAATTGGAGGACACTGCCATGCAGGATTATTTTCATCCCACGTTTGTAATCACCATGAAGGACGGCTCTGTGATGGAGGGCGAGCTGTATCCCGAGCACGCGCCCCAGTCCGTGGGCAACTTCATCTCCCTGGCCAACAGCGGCTTCTATGACGGGCTGATTTTTCATCGCGTCATTCCGGATTTCATGATCCAGGGCGGCGATCCGCAGGGCACCGGCATGGGTGGCCCCGGCTATTCCATCCGCGGCGAGTTTGAGCGCAACGGCGTGGCCAATCCCATCAAGCATACGCCGGGCGTATTGTCCATGGCGCGCAGCATGCGCCCCAATTCCGCCGGCTCGCAGTTCTTTATCATGACCAGCGTATCCCCGCATCTGGATGGCAGCTACGCCGCCTTTGGCCGCGTAACTAAGGGCCTGGAGCATGCCGACCGCATCCAGAACGTGCGCCGCGACCGCGCGGATAAGCCGCTGGAGCCGCAGGTGATCGCCTCTATCCGCGTGGATGCGCAGGGACGCGATTATCCGTTTGAAAAGTTGTAAAACAGCCGCAGAGGGCTCGCTTGGGCGGGCTTCTCTGCGAAAATGACCCCCCAATCGCAGCATAGAGGAGCATTCCATGGAACACACCACCCTGAGCGTGCAGATCGCCGGGCGCGATTACACCCTGACCAGCGCGGATTCGCCCGAGCATACCCAGCGCGTGGCCAGCCTGGTAGATCGCAAAATGCGCGAGTTGATGGCCGCAGGCATCATCAACCGCGAGGCCGCCGCCGTGATGGCCGCCCTGACACTGGCGGACGAGCTGATAAAATCGCAGGACGATAACACGCGTCTGCGCAGAAAGCTGGACGAAAGCACGCATGGCTGAGCATATTCCCGAATTGCTGGCTCCTGCCGGCAGCTATGAGGCGGCGATGGCCGCGCTGTGCAACGGCGCCGACGCCATCTATCTGGGCGCGGCGGCCTTTGGCGCGCGCGCATCCGCCGGGTTTTCGCAGCAGGAGCTCAAGCAGGTCATCGATTTATATCATTTTTATGGCCGCCGCGTGTATGTAACGGTCAACACGCTGGTGAAGCAGCGCGAAATGGACGGCGTGCGCGATACCCTGCGCATGCTGTCTGATTTGCGCGCCGACGCGGTGCTGGTGCAGGATCTGGGCGTGCTCAGCCTGATTGCGCGCGAGTTTCCGCACCTGTGCGTGCATGCCAGCACGCAGATGGCATTGCATAACGCGGCGGGCGCACGCCTGGCGCGCTCTCTTGGCATGCGCCGCGTGGTGCTGTCGCGCGAGTGCACGCTGGACGCCATCCGCGCCGTGGCGGATACCGGGGTGGAAACCGAGGTGTTCGTCCATGGCGCGCAGTGCGTATGTGTCAGCGGTCAGTGCCGGTACTCGGGGCTGATCGGCGGGCGCAGCGGCAACCGCGGGCGCTGCGCCCAGCCCTGCCGACTGCCCTATACCTGGCAGGAGGACACGCGCGCATGGCTGTCCCCGCGCGATCTGTGCCTGCGCGATCAGGTGAAGGCGCTGGCCGAGGCCGGGGTGTGCTCGCTTAAAATTGAAGGGCGGCTTAAACGGCCCGAGTATGTGGCGGTCGTCACCCGCGCCTATCGCGGCGCGCTGGACGCGCTGCGCGCCGGGCGCTTTGCTCCCGCCGATGCGGCGGAGCGCGAGGCGCTGTCGCAGGTATTTTCGCGTACGTTCTTTCCCGGCTATGCCTTTGGCGCGCGCGACGCGCAGGTGATGAACCCCCAGCGCGTATCCAGCGCGGGCGTGGACATCGGCACGGTGCAGCGCGTATCCCGCAAGGGCGATGTGTGGCTGGCGCAGGTGCAGCTGAGCAAAACGCTGCATAACGGCGACGGCCTGCAGCTGCGCGGCGCGAGGGAGCAGGATATCATTTACAGCGGTCCCGAGACGCCTGCCGGCAGCCTGGCGACCCTGCGGCTGCATCATCCTGCCCAGACGGGCGATGCGGCGGTGCGCATCGACGACGAGGCGCGGCTTTCCGCCGCGCGGGCCAGCTATCAGGCAAGCGCTCTGCCGCGCATCGCGTTTGACGCGCAGCTGGCGGCGCAGCCCGGCCAGCCCGTTGTGCTAACCGTGCAGGATGACCGCGCGCAGGCGACGGTCTCAGGCGAAATCGTTCAGAGCGCGCAGAACGCCCCGCTGGATGAGGACCGCGCCCGCCGCGCGCTGGGAAAAACGGGCGATACCGCCTACATCCTGCGCGATTTGACGGTGACAGGCGAGAACGCCTATCTGCCCGCTGCCGCGCTTAACGCCCTGCGGCGCGAGGCGCTGGCGCAGCTGCGTGAGGCAAGAATCGCCGCGCACAGGCTGCCCCCGGCGGGCCCCTATCCGCCTGCCCCTACGCTGCCCGCGCGGGAGGATGTGCCGCCGCAGCTGTTTGCCCAGGCAACCGATCCCGCCCTGTGCAGTGCGCTGCTGGAAAACGGCGCGGATCAGGTGATCTATGCGCCGCTGGATATTACCGAGCCTGCCTTCTCGCAGGCGCTGTCTCAGCTGCCGGACGCGGCCTGGGTGGCGCTGCCTGTGCAGTTGACGGATATGGAGCTGTCTCGCCTGACCGCGCAGATTGCGGCACATGGCTTGCGCGTATGCCTGGGCAGCGCAGGACAACTGCCTGTCTGCCCGCCGCCGATGATGGCGGGGGAGGGCGTGCCGGTGTGGAACGCTCTGGCCAGCGATTTGCTGCTTGCCCAGGGAGCGCAGTGGCAGACGCTGCCCCGCGAGATGACGGCGCGCGAAATTACCGATCTATTGGAAAAGCGCCCCGCCGCGCAGCTCATCCTGCCTGTGTATGGCCGCGCGCGGCTGATGTATCTGAATCACTGCCCGGCGCGCACAGCGCTGGGGCTTTCGGACGAACGGCAAGGCTGCTGCCTGTGCGCCCAGGGGCGCGGCTGCGCCGGCCAGGCGCTGACCGACCGCATGGGTGAGCGCTTCCCGCTGCTGCCCGTGCGCATGGACGCAGGATGCCTGGTGCAGCTGCTATCCTGCCAGGTGCGGTCGCTGTCCGCGCTGGCCAGTCCTAAGCTGCACTGGCTGCTGGATTTCACGCTGGAGGAGCCGGAGGAGGCGCTGCGCATCCTGCGCGCCTATCGCGCGCTGCGGGAGGGCGGGAGTGCCGAAATCCCCTGCTTTGCCGAGAGGTTTGACCGCGGCGTGGAATAAGCGCTTCCAAATGCTAACAATTTGAAAACCTTTTTTGAACTTTTGCCCAAGGAGCTTGCGCGGGCCCGCTGCGCCGCTTACACTATCCCAAGGAGGGGTGCTCCATGATGAAGGAACGCACGCTGCGTGTGCTGGAATTTACCAAAATTCTGGACATGCTTGCGTCATTTGCCGTCACCGATATGGGCCGCGAGGCCTGCGAAAAGCTTACGCCGCTGTCCGACCTTGCGCAGGTGAACGAAGCGCTGGAGGAAACCGAGGAGGCGCAGGTGATCCTGACCTACCTGGGCGACAGCCCGCTGATCGGCTTTCCCGATGTGCGCTCTTACCTGACGCTGGCGGCCAAGGGCGCGGCGCTCAATCCCAAGGCGCTGCTGAGCGTGGCCGAGTGCCTGCGCGCATCCCGCGCCGCCCGCAGCGCCCTGGTGACCGACCGCGACAACACGCCGCGCATTACGGGGCTGGCCAGTCATTTGCAAACCTTCCGCCAATTGGAGGATGCGATCACTGGCGCGATCATCAGCGAGGAAGAACTGTCCGACCATGCCAGCCCGCAGCTGGCCGATATCCGCCGCCACATCAAGCAGTCCAACGAGCGCGTGCGTGAAAAGCTGAACAGCATGGTGCATGGAGCCAGCTTTTCCAAGTACCTGCAGGAAAGCATTGTCACTGTGCGCGACGGCCGCTACTGCATCCCCGTCAAGCAGGAATACCGGCAGTTTGTGCCCGGCCTGGTGCACGACCAGAGCAGCACGGGCGCGACGTTGTTTATCGAACCCATGGCGGTGGTGGAGCTGGGCAACGACCTGAAACAGTGGAAGGCCAAGGAGCGCGAGGAAATCGAGCGCATCCTGCTGGAGCTGTCCGGCCAGGTGGGCGCGCAGAGCGAGATGATCGAGGGCAACATCTATGTGCTCACGCGCCTGGATTTCATCTTTGCCAAGGGGCATCTGTCCCGCGAGATGAACGCTGTCCTGCCGCATATGAACGATCAGGGGCGCATCAAGCTGGTGCGCGTGCGGCATCCGCTGATTCCGAGCGAAAAGGTAGTGCCCTGCGATCTGTGGCTGGGGCAGGATTTTACCACCCTGATTATCACCGGCCCCAACACCGGCGGCAAGACGGTCACGCTCAAAACCGTGGGCCTGCTGACGCTGATGGCGCAGGCGGGTCTGCATGTGCCGGGCAATCTGGGCACCGAGCTGTCCATATTCGAGCAGGTGTACGCCGATATCGGCGACGAGCAGAGCATCGAGCAGTCGCTGTCCACCTTCTCTTCCCACATGACCAACATTGTGGAAATCATGAACGAGGTGACGCAGCGCGATCTGGTGCTGTTTGACGAGCTGGGCGCGGGCACCGATCCCACCGAGGGCGCGGCGCTGGCGCAGACCATTCTGGATACCCTGCTCAAGCGCCAGGTGCGCACCGTGGCCACCACCCATTACAGCGAATTGAAAGCCTACGCCCTGTCCACCCCCGGCGTGGAAAACGCCAGCGTGGAGTTTGACGTGGCCACCCTGCGGCCTACCTACCGGTTGTCCATCGGCGTGCCGGGCAAGTCCAACGCCTTTGAAATTAGCCGCAAGCTGGGCTTGAGCCAGGGCATCATCGACCGCGCTAAGGAGCTGCTGTCGGCCAACGATATCCGCTTTGAGGATGTGATTGCCGGGGCGGAGTATCAGCGCCAGGTGGCGCAGCGCGAGCGCGAGGCTGCCGAGCAGGCACGGGCTGAGACCATCCGCCTGCGCAACGAGGCCGAAACCCTTTATCGGGAGATGGAGGAAAAGCAAAAGACCGCCGAGCGCAAGGCCAAGGAGGAAGGCCGCCGCATTGTGGAAAACGCCCGCCGCGAGGCTGAAAACGTCATCCAGGAGCTAAAACGCATGAAGAAGGAGGGCGCGGAGGGCCGCGAGGCCGAGATAAACGCCCTGCGCAAGCGCATGCAGAACAATCTGGACGGCCTGAGCGAGGGGCTGCAGGGTGGCGCGTCGATGGCTCCTGCGCCCAAGGATCTGAACGTGGGCGATACGGTGGATATCCTGCACCTCAACACACGCGGCACGGTGCTGTCCAAGCCTGACGCCAAGGGCGATGTGCAATTGCAGGCCGGCATCATGAAGCTGAAGGCCAATCTGTCCCAGCTCCGCCTGGTGCAGGAAAAGAAGCCAAAAAAGCAAAAATCCACCGTGCTGGTGCACTCCCAGGCCGCCAGCCGCACCGTGCGCATGGAATGCGACGTGCGCGGCATGACGCTGGATGAAGCGCTGATCGAGGTGGAAAAATACCTGGACGAGGCCGTGATGGCCGGCATGAACGAGGTGTGCATCGTGCACGGCAAGGGCACCGGCGCGCTGCGCGCGGGCATCCAGCGCCATCTCAAATCCTACCCGCACGTCAAGTCCTTCCGCCTGGGTCAGTACGGCGAGGGCGAAAGCGGCGTCACCATCGTAACGCTGAATTAACGGAGGCAGCCATGAAAGATAAAACGCTGATTATGATCGTGGATGACGATCCCAACATCGCTCAGCTGGTCAAGCTGTATCTGGAAAAGGACGGCTATGATACGGTTGCATACGGCCGCGGGGACGAGGCGCTGGCCGCCTTCAGGCAAAATCCCCCCAGCCTGATGATCCTGGATATCATGCTGCCGGGCATGGACGGCTGGCAGGTGTGCCGCGCCGTGCGGCAGATTTCGCAGATTCCCATCATCATGCTGACCGCCAAGGAGGAAACCTTTGATAAGGTGCTGGGGCTGGAGCTGGGCGCGGACGACTACATGACCAAGCCCTTCGAGGGCAAGGAGCTGCTGGCGCGCGTCAAGGCTGTGCTGCGCCGCTCCGCCCCTGCCAGCAGCGAAAAGGATACCCTGTCCTTTCCCGGGCTGACCGTCAGCCTGGAAAAGTATGAGGTATACTATCAGGGCAAGCCTGTGGAAATGCCGCCCAAGGAGCTGGAGGTGCTGTACTTCCTGGCCTCGCATCAAAACCGCGTGTTCACCCGCGAGCAGCTGCTCGAGCAGGTGTGGGGCTTTGATTTCTTCGGCGACAGCCGCACGGTGGACGTGCATATCAAGCGCCTGCGCGAAAAGCTGCCCGACAGCGAGCAATACGGCTGGCAGATCCGCACGGTGTGGAGCGTCGGCTATAAATTCGAGGTAAAATGAAAAAGGTATTTCACGGCATGTTCGCTCGGCTGATGACCGTCATGCTGGCGGCCATTCTGGCGTGCGTGCTGGTGCTGTATTCGCTGTTCTATTTCACCATCCGCGCCGATCATATCGACGCGCGCATGAACGAGCTGAAGCGCCAGGCCTACGATATCGCCTACCTGGCCAGCCGGGTGCATAACAACAGCATTGCGGAATCCTTCGGCTATAATTCCACCACCGAAAACTACATCAAGTGGAAGGCCAATTCGATCTATTCCGACTTCAACGCCTACAGCGTGGTGGTGGACCGCACGGGCAAGACCACCCTGTACGCCACGCCCGAGCTGATGAAGGAGGAGGATATGATCTTCGATCAGCAAAAGATCGTATCCATCCTCAGCCGCGTGCTGCACGGGGAGGAGATCATCTTCCGCACCCAAAGCGGCGGCAAGCCCATGTTCACCGTGGCTGTGCCCTGGGCGGACAGGGGCACGGTGCTGGGCGCGGTGTTCATTCAGACCGCCGCGCAGACGGTATACGCCACCTATGCGGGCTTTGCGCTGCAGGTGTTCGCCGCGGCGCTGGTCACCTGCGCGCTGGCGGCGGTGTGCGTGTTCTTCACGACCCGGCAGATCATCGCGCCGCTGCGCGTGATGGCGCAGATGGCGGGCGAAATGGCGCAGGGCAAGTTTGACCGCCGCGTGCCCGTCAGCGGCAGCAGCGAAACGCGCGAGCTGGCGACGGCGTTCAACTCCATGGCCGCTCAGCTGGAGGCGCTGGAGCAGACGCGCCGCGACTTTGTGGCCAACGTATCCCATGAGCTGCGCTCGCCCATGACCAGCATGCAGGGCTTTTTGCAGGGCATGTTGGATGGCACCATCCCCGCCGGCGAGCAAAGGCAGTATATGCAGATCGTGCTGGATGAAACGCGCCGCCTGTCCAAGCTGGTGGGCAACCTGCTGAACCTCTCGCGCATGGAAAACAACAATACCGAGCTGGCCTATTCGGATTTTGATTTGCACGAGTGCATTCGCCGCGTGATCATCGCCAACATGTCGCAGCTGGACGATAAGCACATGGATTTGCAGCTGTCTTTTGAAGATGAACCCATGTACGTCCACGCGGACGCTGATCAGATCGAGCAGGTGCTGGTTAATCTCCTGTCCAACGCTGTCAAGTATACCCCCGAGGGCGGGCATATCGCCATCGATACCGCGCAGGAGGGCAAGCTGACCCGCGTGGTTGTGCGCGACGACGGCCCTGGCGTAGCGCCCGAGGACGCGCCGTATATCTTCGATCGCTTCTACAAGGCCGATAAGGCCCACACCGTGGGCAAGGGCACGGGCCTGGGGCTGGCCATCTGCAAGCGCATTATGGACAAGCACGGCCAAAGCCTGCGCCTGCTGGATACCAAAGAAGGCGCGGCCTTTGAATTTACCCTGGAAAGCGGGCGCGCCCCCGAGGCGCTGCCCCATGCGGAGGAGAAGGATGCTGATCCGGGCAAACGCCAAGATTAACTGGACGCTGGATACCGTGGGCGTGCGCGCGGACGGCTATCATCTGCTGGATATGCTGATGCAGTCCATTTCCCTGCATGATACCCTGACGCTGGAGCCTGCGCAGGAATTGACCTTTTCCGCCGACGGCGCCACCCGCGTGCCGCAGGATGAGGGCAACCTTGCTTTGCGCGCGGCGCTGGCGCTGCGCCGGCATGCGGGCACGGCGCAGGGCGCGATGATCCACCTGCACAAGCGTATCCCCAGTGGGGCGGGCCTGGGCGGCGGAAGCGCCGACGCGGCTGCCGTGCTGCATGGGCTCAATGCTTTGTGGGAGCTGAATCTGCCGATGGAAACGCTGCGGCAGATCGGCCTGACGCTGGGCGCGGACGTGCCCTTCTGCCTGATGGGCGGGCTTGCCCATGTGCGGGGCATTGGCGAGGTCATCGAGCCGCTTCCCTGCCCCCGCATCTACCATCTGGTCATCATCCAACCCTGCCGCGGCCTGTCCACGCCGCAGGTGTTCCGCGCGCTGGATGGCATGGATATATCCGCCAGCCGTCCGAATACACCGCAGGCGTTATCCGCGCTGACGGGCGGCAATTTGGCCCTGTTGGCGGATAGCCTGGGCAACACCCTACAGCCGGTGGCTATCTCCATGCGGCCGCAGATTCGCCAGGCTATTACCACCTTGCGGGAGCATGGCGCGCGTGCCGCGCAGATGACGGGCTCAGGCAGCGCGGTGTTTGGCGTATTTGCCACAGCCGCTGCCGCCCGTACCGCCTTTGCAGCGCTAAGCCGCAGATACCCGCATTGCTATCTGACCCAGACACTATAAGCAAATAAAAAGCCGCCGCTTTCCAGCAATTTGGAAAGCGGCGCTTTTCTGTAATGGTTACTTGATTGCAAACACAACCGTCACGCTGGCGGATACCGTTACATCACCCGATACGATAGCCGTCTTGGCGCTGCGTGCATCCATGGCGTAGGTATTGGCGATGCCATAGTCGCCGCCATAGCTATTGGAAGCGTTGATGGATACTACCTCGCCCAGCGTCTGCCCGGCGGCTTCGGCCAGCAGGGCGGCCTTAGCGGCGGCGTCCTCATAGGCGCGGCGCAGCGCCTTTTCATAGGCGGCGGTTTCGCCGCTGCTGCTGAAGGTGAGGCCGTACATCTGGTTTGCGCCAGCGGCTGTGGCCGCGTCAATTACATCGCCCACAGTGTCCAGCGCACGCACAGTAACGTAGAGCGTGTTGTCCACATGGTAGCGCACAGGGGCGGAAGCATCGCTGTAATCGCGCTCAGTGTACACGGAAAAGTCGGAGGTGACAACATCCTCCTGCGCCACGTTCTGACCCAGGATGGCGGCGATAACGCGCTGCATGATTTCATTGTTTTCGCTCTGCGCTTCGGCGACGGTATCACGCACAGTGCTTACGCCGATGCGCAGCGTGGCGGTATCGGCGGCAAGGGAGATGTTGGAGGAGCCGGATACGGATACGGTGCGGGATACGCCCTCGCCCAGGGCGGGCACGGCCAGGCACAGCGCGGCAAGCAGGCACAGCAGCATGATCAGGGCCTTTTTCATATTTCTAATCCTCTTTCTTTTATTTGAAGGGTTCAGCCCCTTCGCTTTATTAAACGGACGGACGCGCGGAAGGTTCCATCTTTTCACTTGTTTTTTTCATCGTTTGCAGTATCATAAACGTACCCCATACAGAAAGGAAGCAAAATTTATGGATATCAAAGCCAAGATTGAGGAAATTGTAAAAAAGCTGCAAAGCGATAAAACGCTGCTGGCCTCTTTCCAGAGCGAGCCGATCAAGACGGTGGAAAAGCTGCTGGATATCGACCTGCCCGACGAGATGATCGAAAAGGTGGTCGAGGGCGTAAAGGCCAAGATCAAGGTGGACGACGTAAAGGGTATTCTGGACGGCGTGAAGGGCCTGTTTGGCAAATAAGGAGGAGCTGCGCCCCTTCTTTACTTCTCGGTTAAGTTAGCTGTGCTTTTTGATAGGCAAAAACAGCGCGGGGATGGATATCATCTCCGCGCTGTTTTGCTGTGTATAAGAGCTTATTTCATTTCTTCCAGGAAAATCGGGTTGGACCAAGCGACGTGACCGTCTGCATCCGTTACCTCTACGCGCAGGTAGAACAGATCGTCCCGCACGGGGCATTCCATGGCCATTTCGGTGATGGGGGAGCCATCCTCGCTGCGCAGCAGCTTGGTCACGCGGGAGCAGAAGAATTTGACCGTTGCGCAGGGGGAGCACTTGACATGGGCGACCTTGCTGTCGTCGATATAGAAATCATAGATTTCCGGGCCGGTGGAGGCATAGAACGCGCCCTCGCGCAGCGCGCGCAGGATGTCGTTCACGTTCTTCTGCGCGTTGACGCGCACCCAGCCGCGGCAGTGCTGTTCCATGGCGTGGCCGTCGTCCGTGGCCACGCCGAAGATGCGCTTGCCCTGGCACAGCAGCTCATCCCAAAGGGGGCCGTTGTTAAAGTCCACGCCGTCCTCCATCACGCAGCCGCTGTTCCACAGCTCCATGGCGAAGTTGCCCTGCAGGCGCTCAAACTCGCGCGCAAAGGTGCCGCTCCACTGGGGATGGCAATAGATGGTCAGCTGCTTGTTGCGGTGCGCCTCGTCCAGAAACTGCTGGAACTCGTACTGATCCTGCACATAGCCGCGCTGGAAGGGCTGATCCTGCTCGTAAGGATTTTCAGGCTTTTCGGGGCCGATCCATACAGTATGGAAGCAGTGCACGCGGTGATGATTGGTGATGGTGCGGTCAAACTCCATGCCGGGGATGATCAGCACGCCGCTTTCAGACAGGTAGTCCTTGTAGTTATAGGTGCGGTGATCGGTCAACGCCAGAAAATCATAGCCGTGCTGCGCATGCATGGCGATTACTTCCTCGGGGGTGCCTTTGCCATCCGAACGGGTGGTATGGCAGTGCAGACCGCCCTTGAGCAGGGCGTTTTCGCCCTCAAAAGCCGCTTGCCGAAGCATAGAAAAAGCCTCCTTTGGTATGATAACGAATTGAATCGCGGTCATTGTAGCATAGGAGGCGCAAAAAGGCAATGCAGCGGGCAAAATTTCAGCGCCGTGCGTCAGGATGGAAACTGAAAGTCATACTTCATGGCCAGCGCTTCAAACAGCGCGCGCATAGCGCGCATGGCCAGGGAGCAGATATCCAGCTGGCTGATATGGGCCAGCACGGCCTGCTGCTCCGCCTCGGGCACGGCATAGACGCCCAGCGTCATGCGCAGAAAGCGCTCCAGCTTGCGTTCCAGTGTAAAATGCGAATCGCAGGGCATTAGCATGTAGGCGCGCATGATGCCCGCGGTGCCGATTTCCATCTCATAGAAATCGCGCGAGTCGCAATCGGGCAGGTAGGCGGAAAACAGCCGCTGCAGCTCCACAGCCGTCTGGCGGTGGATATAGGCTGAGGGCTCGGGCAGGGTATAGGCTTCCACATAGATTTCGCGCAGGTTTTCATTGATCTCCGCCAGCGCCAGCTGGATGGAGGTTTCAACGGCGTACAGCAGCGCAGGGGATGTATTTCCCATGGTTAGGCTGTTGGCCAGGGCGAACTGGTTTTCAAACATGAACTGCACCAGTTCCATTAGCACGCCGTCTTTGCTGTGAAAGATGTTTTGAAACGTGCTGGAGGATACATCGGCGGCGTGGATGATATCAGCCATACGGGTGCCGCGGTATCCTTTTTCGATAAACAAACGCACGCATACGGATAGAATACGGCGTTTTGCAGCGGCGCTATCATAGCGGCGGGGCATGAGCATCCCTCATTCCAATTGATTTACACACCAATTATAACATATTTTTACAAATGGGGCAACAGGCTTTTACCTTGACAAAGAAAGGGGCTTGTACTATGATGAATTTGTCATAATGGTTAAATTTTGTATTATTTTTGCACATCCCGAAAGGAGAACATCCGCCATGAAAAAAGCCGTATGCGTGATCCTTTGCCTGCTGCTGGCTGCCTCCCTTGCTGGGGCGGGGCTGCTGTATGCGCAGACGCGCCGCCTGCGGGATGAAAACGCGCGCCTGGATGCGCAGGCAGCCGAGCGGGATGCGCGCATCGAGACCCTGACCGCCGAGGCCCAGGCCAGCGCCGATAGCCTGGCCGCGCTTTCGGAGCAGGCGACGGAAAAGGATTCCGAGCTGGCCTCTCTGCGCGCGGCTGTGCAGGAGAAGGAGAACAGCCTGGATCAATTGACGGATGAGCTGACCCAGGCCAAGGCGCAGTTAGCGGCCTGCAATACGCAGTTGACCCAGCTGCGTCAGGAAGTGGACGAGCATCAGGCCGCATCGGCCAGCGCGCAAACGGCTCTGGATGAGGCGTTGGCGAGCAACGCGCAATTGCAGCAGAAAAACAGCGATCAGGCTTTCTCGCTGACCGATGCGAATGCGCGCGTGGAAAGCGAAACCGCTGCCCGTCAGGCAGCAGAAGCAGAGCGGGATGCGCTGCAAAAGAAGTTCGATGAGCAAACGACGGCGCATCAGGCTGAGCTGGAAGCGCTGAACGTTCGCTTGCAGCAAAAAGAAGAGGAGCTGTCTGCAGCCGCGGCTCAGCATACCGCCGCTGTGCAGGCAATTTCCGATGCGGAACAGATCTTTGCCGCCTTCGCTGAAAAGGTAGACGGCTGGCGTGAAAACAGCGGCAATAATCCCATTTTGAACGGTCTGCTTGCGCCCTTCACCACTTTTGTGCAGCAAATGCGCGATGCGCTTGCACGCTGACTGGGGCGCTATGCAATTGCCCTGGCGTATGCTATAATGATTGCGTGAGCCTATACTGCAAGCACAAAAGAAGAACTGCGAACAGGAGAGAAGACCATGCGCGCACTTGTTGAAAACTACATTTTGCTCTTTTTTGTCACCGCCATGCTGGGCTGGGTGATGGAGGTTGTTTGCAAGCTGATTCAGTTTCACCGCTTCATCAACCGCGGCTTCCTGATCGGCCCATACTGCCCCATCTATGGCTTCGGCTCGGTGCTGATCACTCTGCTGCTATCCCGCTATGCGGAGTCGCCCGTGGTGGTTTTCCTGATGGGCATGATCATCTGCGGCACGCTGGAATACCTGACCAGCTACCTGATGGAAAAGCTGTTCCACGCCCGCTGGTGGGATTACAGCCAGAAGCGCTTTAACCTGAACGGCCGCGTATGTGCCAACACGCTCATTCCCTTCGGCCTGCTGGGGCTGGGCATCATTTATGGCGTAAAGCCTTTTCTGTTTGGGCTGTTCGCCATGATTCCGCAAACCGCGATGGATATCCTGTGCGGCGTGCTGACGGCGATTATCCTGACCGACGCGGTGATTTCTACCACCGTGCTTGGCAAGATTCGTCACACGGCCGAACTGACTGGCGGCGACGATACCGAGACGATCACCCGCTCTGTGCGTGATGCGCTGCTGCGCCAGGGCGCGCTGGTGCGCCGTACGCTGCGTGCTTTCCCGTATGCCAAGCTATATAATAAGCCCCTGCTGGAGCGCCTGCGCCAGCGCCAGCAAATGCTGAAGGCTGATTTCCAGGCCAAGCAGCAGCATATGCGCGAGGAGCTTGCCCACCGTGAGCAGGCGCTGCGCGAGGAAATGAAAAAGCGCAAGCCGCAGAAGCAGGGATGACAAAGCCAAAACATGGAGTGCATGCTTTTATGAAAAAGATAGCTGCTTTTATCATCATGATGATTTGCCTGGCTACTTCTAACGCGCTGGCGGCTGACTATAGCGAGGCTGTTGTGGACGCATCGTCTGGAAAGCTGCATTTGCGTGCTCAGGCGTCTCAAACCTCTGATTCCAAAGGGCTTTATTTTTCTGGTACGTTGGTAAAATGTCTTTCAGCCCTTGATAACGATTGGGTAGAAGTACAAATTGGGCAAGAGACAGGATATATGATGTCCCAATACCTTAAAAGTGGTGAAGAAGCAGCGCATGTGGAGCCAAAAGCTTGGAACGGAACAGCGGCAAGTAGCTGTGAAATGCGCACAGGCCCTTCCGTAGGATTTGAGCTTATCTGTAAAGTGAATAAGGGTGAAAACGTAACAATATGGGGTGAATCTGTAAATCGCTGGTATTATGTGCAGATTGGCCAGAAATTCGGTTTTGTCAGCGGCAGCCAGGTTAGATTAGAGAGAGATTATTCTGTGGATCGTGAGAGTACGCCATCGATATCAGATGCCCTGGATTGGAAACAAGCATATAGAAATTGGCTGCTTGTTAATGGCGAGAAGGATAGGACTTGTCGATATGGTCTAATTTATGTTAATCAAGATGAAATACCTGAACTGGCAATGTATGGAATATATGAGGCAACTGGCAGCTATGTTCTAACATATCAACAGGGAAATATTGATGCATTGCAGACAAATCGCCGTCGCTTTACTTATATTCAGCAAGAAAACCTGCTTAATAACTGCGATGGCAAACATGATTATTACTGGGATAGAGTATATACAATTGTAAAGGGGAAATGGGTCAATATAGCCAATGGCACTTATTATGACTATAAAGATGGCTGGAATGAGGAACAGAGACGCTATATTTGCCAAACTTACATTTTTAATGGAAAGCAAATGAGCATGGATAGCTACCTTCAGACACTGGATCAAATCTATCCACGCTATAAGGAAATGGAACCTATGTTTGAATATGATTATGATACGATTATGTGCAAGCTACAATAAAAAGAAGCGTATACAAAAAAGAAGCGTATACAAAAGGGGCTGTGAAAGAACGAAAAGTTCTTCCACAGCCCCCTTTATCTACAGTCTGACGCCGCCCCTTGGGGCGGCGCGTAAAACCAATTGTATTATTCTGCTTGCATAATTAGTTGAACAGATGCGCAGAGTCGTTTTGCACCTGCTCAAAGGCTTCTTCGGGCGTGATGCTCTGTTCCTGAATCAGCAGGGAGGTGGCGGCGGCGATAATCTGCACAAACTCCATGCGCTCGGGGAAGTAAGGCGTTTCGTTGCCATAGGCCCAGGCCAGCTGATCGTAGGCGACTCGGGTGTTAGGATCCTCGGCCCAGGCAGCCTTCATGGTTTCGTTTTCAGCCACAGACTTTGTGCCAGGCACATAGCCCGTCTTGATGGCGTTGAGGGCTACCCATTCATCCTGCATGATGAAGTTGATGAACTCCCAGCCGGCGCGCAGCTGTTCATCGGAGTTGCCGTTGATCAGGCAAATATTGCCGCCGCCGCTGCCGGTGGCAGGCTCATCATAGTAGGGCAGGTAGGATACGCCCAGCTCAAAGCCGTTTTCAGCGGCGAACTTTTTGATGTTGCCAAGCGAACCGCAGGAAGCGATGAATGCGGCCAGCTTGCCGCGATAGAACAGCTCCGTGCACTCTGCTGAAGCATTGGTGGGCGCATAAGGCTTGCACCAGCCTTCATCTACCCAACGGCGCCAATCGGAAAACAGGCGCAGCAGGCTCTTGTTTTCCAGCGCGGGGGAGGTGCCGCCCTCAGCGACCAGGGGAGAACCGGTAGACCAGAGCAGGCCGCCCTGGATGAAGGAGGTATCCTCCAGCATCAGGAAGCCCCAGGTGTCCACTTCGCCGGTAGCTGCGTTGACGGTGTGCAGCGCCTTGCAGAAGGTTTCCATATCGGCAATGGTCTTGGGAGCGGTCAGCCCCTTTGCGTCAGCCATGGTCTTGTTGTAGTAGAATACGGGGGTGGAGCGGACATAGGGCAGGGTGTGCACTTCGCCGTCATGGATGGCAGGCACATTGAGGAACACGTTCAGCAGGTTGTTTAGGTCGAAGCCGGTTTCGGCCATATAAGGGGCCATATCGGCGGTCAGGTTGTCGTCCAGCAGCATGGCGGTGTGCGCGGAAGAGGTGACGGCGATGACCGGGATATCGCCGGACTGGGAACCAAGCTGAATCTTGGTTACGTTGGTGTTGTAGTTGCCCTGATAGATTTCTTCCACGATGATGCCTTTTTCTTTGCCGACCGTTTCGTTGAACGCGTCAACGGAGGCCTTGAGCACCTCGTAATTGGCGCCGCTTCCGCGCGTATGCCAGAAGGGAATGGTGATAGGGTCTTCGGGCGAGTATGCCAGGGCGGTGCTGGCGGCGCTGATGAGCATGACCAGCGACAGGGCAAGGGCGACGAGCTTTTTCATGGGGGTACCTCCTGATTGATTTTAAACAGCAACCCTCTGCTGTTCTTACCTAATTAAAGTGAGTTAAAGCGATTTCCCCTCGAAGTACTGGCAGGGCAAAAACTGCGTGACGATCTCCTTATTGCCCTGAAGCTGGCGATAGATCTGCCGGGCGGCGCATTCACCGATCAATCGGTTGGGTTGAATCACGCCGCACAGCTGCGGATTGGATAGGCGAATCCAATCATAATCGGCGAAGGTCATCACGCCCAAATCCTGAGGGATGCGAACGCCGTTTTCATTCCAGTAGGACATTGCGCCCACCGTCATGGGGCTGGAAAGAATCAGCACCGCGTCTGCGTCGGTATTGTGCGCGATGCGCTGGGCAAACTGGCGGCCGTCATCGATTGTGGCTACGCCGTAGCAAATGTGCTCCTGCCGGAGGGGCAGCCCGTGCTTGGCCAGGGTATCCTGATAGCCCTGGATGCGGTGCATGGTGGGGGCAAACTGCGGCGTGGGGCTGATTAGCGCAATCTTGCGGTAGCCTTTTTGCAGCATTTGCTCCATCACCTGGCAGGTAATGGTGTAGTTGTCGATGTAAAAACCGCTCACCGTTTGCTTTTTAGGCGCACGATCGATGAGCACCACAGGGCAGGGCACCTGCGAATAATCATAGCCATTGTCGCTGAGTACGATGATGATACCATCCACCTTCCAGCTGAGCAGGTACTCAATCGCGTCCTTTTCGGCCTGCGGATTGTTGGACGACGCCTTCATAATCAGGTTATATCCGTGGGCGGAAAGCTCCTTTTCAATCGCTTCCAGGGATTTGCCATAGTAGGTGCCTGCATTCAGGCTGGGCAGGATGATACCGATGGTGTTGGTGCGCTTCTGCCGCAGCGAACAGGCCAGACGATTTTTGTGGTAGCCGGTATCGGCGACGATTTTCATCACCCTTTCGGTGATTTCGGGGCTGACATAGCGCGTTTGATTGAGCACGTGCGATACGGTGCTGGAGGATACGCCGGCGAGGCGCGCGATATCTGTGATGGATATGCGTTCTTTCATGATATCAAACCTTTCAAAAAAACGATTGCGCAAACGTTTCGATGGAAAGCAAAATTATGATAGCACAGATTTAGCCGTGTGTCAATGCCGCCTGGACGCAATTCGTGCAGAACAGCAAAATTTAAAAGCACAGAATTTCTCCATTTTTTTGAAAAATACCTATTGACAAACGTCCATGAATCATGTATTATATCCCTTGTCACCGAACGCTGTGCATAAGCTCAATCGGGGTGTAGCGCAGTCCGGTAGCGCACGTGCTTTGGGAGCATGGGGCCGGGGG
>OLNF01001324.1_pt1 | contig 21379 bp, 12 predicted proteins | sample 1673061 | NCBI WGS metagenome assembly OLNF01 (sample SAMEA3136751, study PRJEB25190) | human gut metagenome
ACCTATAATAAGACTCACCAGAAGTCATCTGGTATCGAAAGCTGTCATTTCAGACCGGCTATTCCCCATACTACGAATGAGAAATTATGAAAAGATAAAAACGAGAGAAAGCTGCTTTAGAGGAAAGTACAAAGATAATAAATGCAAATGAAGGGTGGAATGTATTTATGTATTTCCATACAGCATTTCCTGTGATTGCAGCAGGATGTGCGGTACTGATGGATCTTAGGACCATGAAAGTTGACAATGGATGGTTGCTTTTTTGTACACTGCTTGGCTTGCTGATGCAGATTACAGAATCAGGAATCCAGGGGCTGGGTTTCTGGTGCACCGGTCTGGGATTTCCGATAATACTGCTGGGTGCATTGTTTTGGTTCCGAATGCTTGGCGCCGGGGACATTAAGCTTCTTAGCGTTATAGGAGGAATGATTGGTCCGTATAAGATTCTGCATTGTATCTGGTATTCTGCTCTTATTGGAGCGGGTATTTCTGTTGCTATTCTTATTTTAACTGGCAATATCCGCCAGAGAATCTACTGCCTTATTCTGTTTTTTCAGGAGTTCAGAGAAACAGGGGAAAGAAAACCCTATTACAGAAAAGGGCTGCATCTTGAAAATTTTCATTTTACAGTTCCCATATTTCTAAGTGTATTGCTCTATGCAGGAGGTGTGTATTGATAAGTGAGAAAAAATATTTTTGCAGTTTGTGACCTTGAGGTGGATTATGCACTGAATTTTATGGAATATCTTAATCATAAGAAAAATATCCCATTTGAGATTCAGGCATTTACCAACGTAGAGAGTCTGATCGCCTATGGGAAAATGAATCACATAGAGTTGCTGCTGATTTCCCAGAAGGCTATGTGCCGTCAGGTGCAGGAATTGGAAATTGGTAAAATTGTTATACTTTCGGAAGGCGTGCACCCACCGGATCTGGACCGTTATCCAAGTGTGTATAAATATCAGTCTTCTTCTGATGTTCTCCGGGAAGTGATGGCATGTTATGGCGCCGAAAAAAAGACAGTGGCAGATCAGATTGCTGTATTAAAAAAGACAACAGAAATTATTGGAATATTTTCACCTCTGGGACGTTGTCTGAAAACCTCTTTTGCATTGACACTTGGACAGATACTTGCCAAAGAACGAGCCGTTCTTTATCTGAATATGGAAGAATATTCCGGATTTGAAGAATTGATGGGAAAAGGTTTTGCCCACAATCTGAGTGATCTTCTTTATTATGTGAGACAGGATAACCAGAATCTTCTCTATAAGATGAACAGTATGATACAGACGATCAATAATCTGGATTATGTTCCACCTGTGCAGATGCCGGCAGATATCCGTACAACAGCCTGGCAGGACTGGGAACGGCTTTTTCAGATGCTTATACTTGACAGTTCTTATGAAGTGATTGTGCTGGATATTGGATGTGGGATTGATGAAAATTTCCAGCTGCTGGATATGTGTAAGAAGATTTATATGCCTGTATTGTCTGATGCTGTTTCACAGTGTAAGATTGCGCAGTTTGAGAATCTGGTCCGAATCTGGGATTATCCTCAGATTCTGGAAAAGACGGAAAAGATAAATCCACCGTTTCATATGGCAACCTGCCTGTCACCTGCGTATGTTGAACAGCTGATGTGGAGTGAACTGGGAGATTATGTGCGGAACCTTCTGAGAAAAGAAAGCCAGAAAAAAGAAAATTAAAAAAGTTCCGGAAAGATGCTGTAAAGGGAAAAAGGATGAACAAAGATGTATTTAGAAAGCTGCGGCAGATGCTGATGGAAGAACTGGATCTGTCCAGAGAATTATCGGATAAAGAAATCCTTGATGTAATTGATGAGCTGATTCTGAACCAGATAAAAGATGTCCGTCTTGCGCTGAAAGAAAAGGTACAGCTTCGTCAGGAACTGTTTTATTCTGTCCGCAAACTGGATGTGCTTCAGGAACTGGTGGATGATGAGACAGTGACTGAGATCATGGTAAACGGGCCGGATACCATTTTTGTAGAACGGGCTGGCAAGCTTATGAAATGGCATAAAAGTTTTACTTCTGCTGAGAAACTGGAGGATGTGATCCAGCAGATTGTTGGAAAATGTAATCGTGTGATCAATGAATCCATGCCGATCGTGGATGCAAGACTGGAAAATGGTTCCAGGGTAAATGCTGTAATTTATCCGGTTGCATTAAATGGTCCGATTCTCACTATAAGGCGTTTTCCTGAACACCCCATTACAATGGAAAAGCTGATCGCACTGGGAAGTATCACACAGGAATGTGCAGAATTTCTGGAGAAGCTTGTGAAGGCCAGATATTCCATGGTCATAGGAGGCGGAACTGGAAGCGGAAAGACTACATTTCTTGCAGCAATGTCGGAATATATCCCCAAGGACGAAAGACTGATCACAATAGAAGATAATGCAGAACTTCGTATCAGGGGAATTGATAATCTGGTCCGGCTGGAAGCAAAGATGGCAAACATGGAAGGAGCAGTTTCTGTTACAATCAGAGATCTGATCAAATCTGCATTACGAATGCGTCCGGACAGAATCATAGTGGGAGAAGTCCGCGGCGGAGAGGCAATGGATATGCTTCAGGCATTGAATACAGGGCATGAAGGGTCGCTGTCTACTGCCCATGCCAATTCTGCCAGGGATGCACTTCCAATGAATCGAAGCAAGATTGGATCAATCTTGAATTATGATCTGGAATTTTCAGGTGGTACAGCATCTACGATCACATTCAAGGATGACCAGAAAGTCAATGATTCTCTGGAAAAACAGGTTGTGAAAGCTTACGAGAAAGTCAGCAAGTCAACCTCTGTTCAGAGTCAGAAAGTAAAAGCAAACAATCAGATGGTTGTAAAAAGTGTAGAATTGAATCTGAGTCAGAGAAAACAGATCGAAAATACATTAAAGAAAGATTATAAAGTAAAATCTGTAACAACAGAGAATATCAGTTCAACGATCAGTAATGAAATGCAAAGAGATGCATTTATTTCCGTTGTGATCTCAGCAATCTGTATGCTGATCTACATTGCGATTCGATTCAAAGACGTGAAGTTTGGATCCAGTGCGATCATCGCATTGATCAATGACGTATTGGTCGTATTTGCAGCATATTCTGTTGGAAGATTATCTGTTGGTGGAACATTTATCGCATGTATGTTAACGATCATTGGATATTCTATCAACTCAACGATCGTTATCTTTGACCGTATCCGTGAGAATCTGAAACTTCAGACGATCCGGACAAGAGATGATATCAAAGCACTTGTGAATCAGAGTATTTCAAGTACATTGGTTCGTACGATCAATACAAGTTTGACAACATTTGTTATGGTGTTAGCGTTATTCATCTGCGGAGTATCCTCCTTAAGAGAATTTGCATTAGCATTGATGGTGGGTGTGATCGGAGGAGCGTTCTCTTCTGTATTTTTAACTGGACCACTTTGGTATATGATGAAGACGCGAATTGGATCAGATGTGATCAAAGAAAATCAGGCAGCCAGTCAAGCACAGCCAGAGAAGATCACAGCAAATCCAAACCGCAAGAAAAAGAAGAAAAAGAAAAGAAAATAAAACATTCAAAAAGAGTATTCAGTAAATACTGGATGCTCTTTTTTATGAAAAATGGAGTAAGATGATGGAACAGTGGTATCTGTATAAGAAAAAGGCTAATTTTAATCAGATTGGAGAAAAATTTAACATAGATCCAGTGATCGCACGGCTGATCCGCAACAGGGATGTGGTTGGGGATGAACAAATACAGCAGTATCTGTATGGAGAACTTTCAGATATTTCAGATCCTTTTTTGATGAAAGGCGTCAAAGAAGGAGTTGAGATTTTGAAGCAAAAGGTACAAGAAGGGAAAACGATCCGTATTATTTCAGATTATGATGTAGATGGAGTTGTCTCAAATTACATTTTGTGGAAAGCGATTCATGATCTTGGTGGAAAGATTGATTTTCAGATTCCAGACCGCATGAAAGATGGCTATGGAATTAATGAAAATATCATTGAAAAAGCAGTGGAAGACCAGATTGATACGATTCTTACCTGTGATAATGGGATTGCAGCAGCAGATGCAGTTGCATACGGCAAAGAACATGGACTGACAATGATCATTACGGATCATCATGATGTGCCATTTGATACCGATGAAGCAGGAGTGAGAAAAGAGGTTCTTCCACCAGCAGATGTAGTGATCAATCCAAAGCAAGAAGCATGCAATTATCCGTATCCGTTACTTTGTGGAGCAGGAGTGGCTTTTCAGTTTATGAGGGCATTTTATCAGGCAATGGAAGAAGATGAAAGCCAATTGGAAGAGTTGTTATCCATGCTTGCGATCGCGACTGTTTGTGATGTGGTAGATCTGACAGGAGAAAACAGAATCTTTGTCAAAGAAGGATTACGCCGAATCAAAGATACACAAAATATCGGGTTGAAAGCATTGCTGAATGTGCATGATCTGATGGATAAACAGATACAGTCTTATGCACTAGGATTTATTGTTGGACCATGTATCAATGCGAGCGGACGTTTGGAATCTGCCGAAAAAGCATTGAATCTATTTCTGGAAGAAGATGAAGAGAAGGCAAAACAGACAGCAGAAGAATTAAAAGAACTGAATGATCTTCGGAAAACCATGACAGAAAATGGTGTAAAAGAGGCACTGGGACAGGCGTTCGAATATGAAGCAAAAGGAGATAAAGTGCTTGTATTATATCTTCCAGAATGTCATGAAAGTATTGCAGGTATCATAGCAGGAAGGATCAAGGACCGCTTAAATCATCCAGCATTTGTCTTAACAGATGCAAAAGAAGGAATCAAAGGTTCTGGACGTTCCATCGAAGGATATTCCATGTTTGAAGAGATGATGAAAGTCAAAGAGGTGTTCACAAAGTTTGGGGGACATCCAATGGCAGCAGGATGCTCTTTGAAAAAAGAAAAATTACAGGAATTCCGCAAAAAGATCAATGAGAACTGTACCCTTGAGAAAAAAGATTTTGCAAAGAAGGTACAGATTGATATTGATATGCCAGTTGATTATATTACCATGGATCTGATCCATCAGTTATCTGTTTTAGAGCCATTTGGAAAAGAAAATAAAAAACCATTATTTGCACACAGAAAGTTAAAAGTGGAACGTGTGAATGTTTTTGGAAAAAATAAAAATGTGATAAAATTAGCATTAAAGAGTAGTCAGGGAACTAGGATTGATGGCATGATTTTTGAGGATGAAGATGAATTTCGAGAGAAAATGGGAACATCAAAGTATATCACATGTACATATTATCCAGTGATCAATGAGTATCAGGGATATAAAAGTCTTCAGATCAACATTCAAAATTATTTTTTTGTGGAGGAATAGCATGAGTAAGATAAAATTAGTAGCGATGGATTTAGATAATACACTCTTAGACAGCGAGAAACAGATTTCAAAACACACAGAAGAAGTTCTAAAAGAAGCGATCAGAAGGGGTGTTTATATAGTTCCAGCAACAGGACGTATTTTTAAAGCAATTCCAGAATTTTTAAGAGATATTCCAGGCGTTCGATATGCTGTTTGCTGTAACGGGGCAACTGTTTATGATCAGAAAGAAAACAAGATCATATATACAAATCATCTACCAAAAGAAACGGTATTTTCGTTGTTTGATATTTTGGAAAAATATCATTGTACACGTGATATTTATCAGAATGGGCAAGGGTATATGGAACGATGCTATTTTGACCATCTTGCAGAGTATGGTGTATCAGATCATGTATTAAAACTTGTGAGAGATACAAGACTGCCACTGGATGATCTGCGAAAGTACATTGAAGAGCGTCCGCTGGGAATTGAGAAGATCAATGTATTTTTTGATGATATGGAAGAGCGGGAAACTGCAAGACAAGAATTAATCGAGAAAAATATTGCGAGTGTATCAAGTTCTCTGGGAAATAACATTGAAATAAATCAGATTGGATGTGATAAAGGAGATGGACTTTTACATCTGGCAGAGCAAATTGGACTATCTATGGATGAAGTGATGGCATGTGGAGATGCAGGAAATGATACGATGATGATCAAAGCTGTAGGAACCGGTGTTGTTATGGAAAATGGACAACCTGATCTGAAAGAGATCGCAGACTTTGTGACAAAGACAAATAATGAAGATGGTGTTGCATATGCAATTGAAAAATTAGTCTTTGAAGCATAAGATGTGAAAAAAATGTGAACATGGATCATGACCATTCATTTTTATTGACGAGGGTATCCAAAGTGGTATAATAAGTATGTTTAAATAGTTAGGGGGAACAATGAAAGATGAGAAAAACACGTAAAACAGCAGCTGTAGTAGCTCTGTATACGTTTTTGATGCTTGGATCAGTGTCTGTGGTCAGAGCAGATCAGCCAGTCACAAGAGAGCAAATAAGCAGTGAACAGACTGAGACCAAGACAGATTCTTCTGCCCAGACGACAGAAAGTGAAGCAACGACAGAGACAACAACACAGACGACTCAGGCAAAGCCGACAACGGAAGCAACAACGCATACGCATACAACGGCTGCAGCAACACATACAAAGAAACATACAGCAACAACACATACAAAGAAACATACAGCGGTAACGCATACAAAGAAGCAAAAGACAAAGTCTGATCAAGATAAGAAGAAAGATAAAAAAGATAAGAAAAAAGACAAGAAAGATAAAAAATCTATCATTCCAAAAGTATATAATGATCATAGTCTTGAGATGAAAGATAAGAAAGAGACGATACAGGGATTTATTTACTTTAATCAGGCAGATGCAGCATGGAATGACAATGGATATCAGATCAAAAGCAGTGGATGCGGACCAAGCGCTATGGCAGTTTGTATCAGTTCGCTGACGAATAAATGGGTAACTCCAGTTGATACAACAGTATGGGCATATAAGAATGGCTATTACAGTAGTGCTGGAGCAAGTCATGAGATGGTCCCAGCACTGGCACAACAGTATAAACTGGAATGTCATGGACTTGGAAGTGATGTCAGCAAGGTTAGAGATGCATTGAAGAAGAAGCATCCAGTAGTAGCACTGATGGGGCCAGGATATTTTACGAAGAAAGGTCATTTTATCGTATTGGTTGCGATCGATGATAATGATCAGGTAACGGTTGCAGATGTTGGAAGCAGACAGCGTACACAGTACAAATATCCACTAAAAGAAGTGATGGCACAGACGAAGTCAGCATCAGCAGGAGGTCCATGCTGGGAGATTTATTCTGATCAAAAGATATCTGCGAAGGCTGATAAGAAGGCAAAGCAGCTGAAAGCTGAGAAGAAATACAGAAGCAAAGAATTTAAAGCAATGTATAATGAGATCAAGTCAGTATTGCAGAAGAATTATCAGTTAGCGGTTCCACTAAAGAAAGGAACACTAGTTAGTGAAGAACAGTTTGTTACGATCACATCCTTAGGAATCAACGATAAAGTTTCCGTAATGGATGAGAGCAAGAAGTTAACAAGTGATGTCGATCTTGACACAGTAGTAGATGAGATTCAGGCAGAGGCAGTCAAAGATTCTTTTTGGAATACGATCATGATTGCACCTGACAAAACTAATTTAACAGATAAATAAAATAGTATATATTACATAAAGAAAAGCACAGAATCATTGAGTATGATCAATGATTTCTGTGCTTTTTCTATTCTAAAAAATAGGAGGAAAGAAAAATGAAGATTCAAAATATGATCAAAAAAATAATGATTGCTGTATTATCTGCAGCAATGATGCTTGCACCTATCGTTAATATCAAAGCGGCATCAACAGATGTGGTCGATACAAGCAAAACCGGATCTATAACGATCCACAAATATGACATGACAGCAGCAAAACAGGCCGGTGTTAACACCAGTCAGTTTACACCAACAGGAAAACAGGACGCTGCTGCGGAAGCAGCCTTGGAAAAATATGCGATCAAAGGTGTGGAATTTAGTTACCTGCGAGTTGGAGATGTTGAACAGCAGAGTGAGAATGGAAAGATTCAGATGATCTATGAACTTCCAACCACAATACAGCAGATTTTGGGTTTGACATCTTCTGATGCAGCTAAAACAGAAGGAAGTAAGACATATTTTACAAGCCAGCAGATCAATGAGAAACTTGCCAAGGCATTAGAAGATAATACGGTAACGAAAGACAAATTAGAAGATTACATGGGAAAGAATGGGACAGCCATGGATGAGACTAATGCTAATGGTGTGACAAGTAAAGACAAATTGCCACTGGGTCTTTACCTGATCGTTGAGACAAAGGCACCAGAAAATGTAACTTACACAATAAATCCATGGTTTGTACAGTTGCCATCCACGGATTCTAAGGGAGATGACTGGTTCTATGATGTGATCTGTTATCCAAAGAATGAAACTGGAAATCCAACACTTGACAAAAGAGTACGCAATAATCCAGATCAGGACAATGTAACAACTGCCAATACAGACAGACTGGCAGATTTTACTTCTGCAAGAAATGAATATAAATATCAGAGTACCGTGACAGCATCTAAAGCAGAAAGACTGGATTATCAGTTCATTTCCAAATTGCCACATATCACATCATCAACAACCTACCTGTCAACTTATACATTTAACGATACGATGGCAAAAGGAATGACATATGGGAAAGATGCCGTGATCGCAATCTATGAAACTAAGGATGCAGCGGACAGAACAAATGTGAATAATGTTGAGAAGAGTGGAGCATTGGCTGTATGGAAGAGTTCCGACACGGATCCAAAGTTTGCAGCAACATACGGAAAATCTGGAGACGATCCTGCAATGAAGATTGAGATGACAAAAGCAGGACTTAATGAGTTGAATAAGAAATATTCTGATAAATATATCGTTGTATATTATACAGCTAAGGTGAATACAGATGACAGCGTTATTCTTGGTGATAAAGGAAATCCAAACGATGTATCCCTTATGTGGAAGAGAACAAATACGAATTATTATGATATTTTAAAAGACAAATGTATCGTATACTCTTACGGATATGATCTGACAAAGAAATTTTCTGACAGCAAGGGAGATGCAACAAAGGTTAAATTCGTTGTAAAAAATAAGACAGATAATTACTATCTGGTAGCAAGAGCAGATAGAGCAGGTGTTTATCAGGTAACAGGAAAGTCTGCAAAAGAAGCTGATGCGACTCAGTTTAGTCCGTCTTCTGATGGAAAACTTGTGATCAATGGGATCGAAGGAGATGAATATGGATTTACAGAAACACACTCCGATGCAGGATACTCCCTGTTAAAGAAAGAAGTGATCGTTAAGGTCAAAGAGACAAAAGCAGATATCACACCAACCGAAGCAAACATCACAGGGATCCAGAGTAAGTCTGATGCAGATTCCACAGCAAATGATGGAGTTCCTAATGGTTCGGTATTAAAGAATGATGTGACGGTTCAGACTACAGCAGCGAGTGCGACTGTGGATGAGACAAAGGCAACGATGACAAAACACGATGATTCTGGAAATGCATATATCAATATGCAGATCACAAATCAGAAGCAGTTCATGCTGCCAATGACAGGTGGGGCAGGAAACTATCTTCTGATCATTGCAGGGGTTGTTGTTGCTGGATGTGGGATCTTGATCTTGAACAAAAACAGAGGACGATCACAAAGATAAAATGAAACAAAAGATCATACCGATTCTGGTTATTCTGGCCGGCTTTTTTCTGCTGTCTTATCCATTTGTAAGCAACTATCTGTTTGAAAAGAGTGCAGGTTCGACAGTGGAAAGTTATCAGGAAAAGGCAGCCGGAATGGATCAGGCGATCATAAAAAAAGTAATGGATGAAGCAAAACAGTATAATGGGGAATTGATGCGATCTTCAGTACAGTTGACTGATCCGTTTAAGGTAAAACGTTTGGATGGAGAGATGGTTCATTATAATAGAATATTAAATATTGATGGATCATCGATCATGGGATATTTAAAGATTCCTTGCATTTCAATTAATCTGCCGATCTATCATGGGACAAGTGGGACAGTTTTGGAACATGGGATCGGACATCTGGCTGCATCTTCCTTTCCGATTGGAGGAAAAGATACCCATGCGGTGCTGACTGGGCATACTGGGCTTAGTTCTGCAAAAATCTTTACAGATCTGACAGAGATGAAAAAGGGAGATTTCTTTTTTATACATGTATTGGATAAAAAGCTTGCTTACCGTGTGGATCAGATCACAGTCGTGGAACCACAAGATACAAAGGAACTTCAGATCATGGAAGGAAAAGATCATGTAACATTGGTTACTTGCACACCCTATGGAGTTAATGACAAGCGTTTATTAGTCCGAGGAGTTCGCACAGCTTATCATGCAAAAGAGGAAGAGATAAGAGCAAGAAATCATCATTCGCAATGGATGGAAGTTTACAAACGGGCCATCTTTGCAGGACTATTGATCATTTGTGTATTGATCGCAGTCAGAAAAGTATATGAAAAGATGAAAAGAAAAAGCGGAGAAAGGAGATATGGGTGAAACAAAAGATCATAAATATTGTTGGAATCTTTTTTCTGGTGATAGGGATCACGTTACTGCTTTATCCGGAGATCATATCATATCTGAAACAAAAACAGTCCGATCAGACAGTGAAAGAACTGACGCAGAGGAGAAGTAAAAGAAAACAGGATGATCTACTGTATCAAAAAGCAGTCCGCTATAACAGGAAGATATTCAAAGAAAAACAAGCAGGACTAAAGGATGTATTCAGTTACCGCAGTGCACCGATCGTCTTAAGAAACGAAAAGAATACCTTCGGTTACATTAAGATACCGAAGATGAAACAGAAACTTCCATTATATCTGGGAGCGACGATGGAAAATATGAGAAAAGGAGCAGCGATCATGGGACAGACATCCCTGCCAGTAGGACAAAAAGACAGCAACTGCGTGATCGTTGCACATCGGGGATATCGGGGAATTCCGTATTTTCGGGACATCGAACAGTTAAAAACAGGCGATCAGGTGATCATTAGAAATCCATGGGAAAGACTGGATTACCGGGTTACAAAGATTAAAGTGATCGATCCATATGATATGGACAAGATTCTGATTCAAAAAGGGAAAGATATGGTCACACTTTTAACCTGTCATCCGTACCGAGGACATGGAAGATACCGGTATGTGGTGTACTGTATGAGGAATCATGGACAGAAGATTAGGAAACAAAAGGAAGATAGATAAAAATAGATGGAGAGGAGGATGTGATGAAGAATGCAAAAAAGATCCTGGAAAGAAAACGAAAGATCATAGTGGTATTAGTGGTCATGGTTTCATTTGTTTCCGTTCTGGCATGGTATCAGATGAAGAAGGCACATGCTTATCAATCATATAATACAGGAGGAAACAAACATTTTAAAGATGGACATTTAACAGTGAACATCAATGGACCAAATGGGAAAAGCGATAGTCTGACAATGTATATTCATAGTGATGAATATGAAAAAAATAAAAATGTCAGCGGTGGGACATTTAATAATTCCAGACATCCATATACGGTAACGACGTATTCCGGTGGAGGCGGAGATTATAAGCTTACAGTGAATAAACAGACGATATATTCAGAGAAGAACAGTAACAACAACTATACACTTTTAACGATCAAAGTCTGGTATCTGTTACCGGCCCATGAACAGCATCAATCCTGGGAATGGGTAACGGTGGATAAACCAGTATTTTCAGATCCGAGCAAGGATATAACGCTTTATTGCGGAGGAAATGATGGATTTTGGGAAAATTCCTATCATGATACTCAAGAACATTGGAAATCAGTAAATATCCATGTCAGTACTGGATTGGTCGGAGTGGCTTCCGCTGACAGAGATGGATGGAAAACTTATGACTGGTGTTCTATAAATCTGAATCTGGAAAAGCCAAGCCGCAGCATTTATTACAACGGAAATGGTGGAGATGGTGCAGATGTAACATGGAATTTTACGGATGGAGATTATTTTTCGTTTCCAACGGTATCAAGAAGAGGTTATACCTTGGAAGGATGGCTGGATGAAGGAACAAAATGGATGTCCAATACAGGCTGGCTGGTATGTGGTAATTATACAGAGACAGCTCAGTGGACAGCGAATACATACACTGTAAACTATGATGGAAATGGAGAAGATTCTGGATATGTGAATGATGGGACAGCCACGTACGATCAAAATTACAGCTTTGCTGAGAATGGATACACGAAAAAAGGCTATGCCTTTGTTGGATGGAATACAGATAAACATGCGGTGAGAGCACGGTATTCTCCAGAAGAGACGATCACATGGAGTAACACGGAGGGTATGACACTTTATGCTGTCTGGTCCAAGAACTCTTATGAAGTAACATTTGATGGAAATGGTGCATCAGGCAGCAAAAAGACTGTGGAATTAAAATATGGACAGGATGATATCCTGCCAGCAAATACATTTGAACGGCCGGGATATACCTTCCTTGGATGGAGTGAAGATCCGAATGCGATCAAAGCAAAATATACCGATAGACAGGCAGTCAATACTCTCTGCGATGCTGGACAGACTTGTGAATTGTATGCTGTCTGGAAGAAAACAGATGGATCATTCGACACACACAACATTATTCATGATGACGGCATGTTTAATGGCTCGATCGAACTGGAAGGGCAGAATGGAACTGGATTTTCGAGAGACCACGTAGATTCTGAATATGGAAGGATCGACAAGGAAGGACAGCCAGGATATTTCACAAACCGTTACAAGTAAAAAAGGAGGAAGAAAGTTTGAAACAAATGAAGACGATCTGTAAAAAGATATCGGTAAGTATTCTTACCCTCCTGATGATCATGACAATGTATCTGAGTGGTTCAGGAGAATCACTGTTCCTGAAGAATAGAGACGTCAAGGCTTTCACAGGAGAAGCCAAACTGGTGATGAGCCAGGCATTATCAAATAATAAGATTTCAGAGATCGATCGTCCTGCATCAGAAGGTCTGTGGAGTATGACAGCTGACGGACACAGAGTGTTTTGCTTAAACTCTGGAAAGACCATGTGTTCTGGAGATACCTTAAAATACAAGACGATCAATGCAGCAACTTATGAAAAAAAGGGAATTGCAAAAGCATTAAACTGGTATTTCAGGTCAAGCGGCAAGAATACAAAAGATCTGTCATTGTGTCAGGCATACATCTGGGCATGTGGACATGGAGCGAATAAGCAAAATACCGTTTATCAGGCAGGAAAAAATGTGGACAGGGGTTATTCGCAGAAAGATGCAAAAAAGTTCTGTAAAATGATCAGTGATCAGGATCCAGAAGGAACGATCTATTATTATACAGTGAAGAAATGTGTGAAAAAGAAGAAACTGGATTCCCATCAGGTTTTGTTCGGATTTCGTCATACACCTCCAGATATTGAAAAAGCGAAAACGAGTGCAACAAAGTCAGGAACCAGCCCAGATAATGTAAGGATCAAGATCAAAAAGAAAGATGCGGAAACAAGAGCAGGGCTTTCTGGAGCAGTATTTCAGATCTATATGGATGGGAATTATCAAGGAAGTGTAACAACCGATGACAATGGAGAAGCTTTTTATACTGTTCAAAGAACGGTAAGTTATAGTGTGACATCAACGAAAAAGACTTATGTAAAGAATTGGAACGATCTTTCAAAAAGTCAGCAAAAAGAAGCGACAGATAATGGCTGGTACGATTCTTCGGCAAAAGCATATGCTGTGGCAATGCAGGAAGCACAAAAACTTGCAGAGCAGAAGATTTCAGCCTTAAAGAGTGCCTCGGTCCACACTTGGATGGTCAGGGAAACAAAATCCCCATTCGGACACCTGATCCCAGATCAGACAGATCAGAGCAAAGTGGAACAGGGTGGAGTCAGATCATTCACATTTAACTACACCAATGAATTTCAAAAGAGTGATCTGGAGATCTTTAAACAGGGAACTGTAAAGAATAAACGAGGGGATCTAGGAGTTGAAGCAAACTTGCAGAATGCTGTCTATGAGCTATATGCTGACCATGATATCACAGGCTCCGATAACAAGAGTGTTGTCTATAAAGCAGGAACACTTGTGACACAGATGGTAACTGATGCGGATGGTTATGCAAAAGTGACAGATCTGTATCCGGGATATTACCGTTTACATGAGAAGTATGCTCCGTTGGGATATAAGGTATCTAGTAATGATATATCAGTCACGGTCGATAAAAATACATCCCAGTATCTGAAAGAAGAGCAATATGAAGGAACAATACAGGTTGTAAAGACGTTTGGCGAGGAAAATGTTCCAGAAGCACAGGCAGTTTTTGAGGTTTATGATTCCAAGAATAACTTAAAACAGACGATCACAACGAATGACAAAGGGATCGCAGAAACAGATTTACTTCCTTATGGAGCTTACCGTATTCATCAGACGAAAACGACCGATGGATATGATATGGTACCGGACAAATGGGTAAGCATTGATGGATCTAAAATGATCTATAAGGTTGAATCAAACGATCCAAAGCAGCATGCAGGGATCATGTTGACAAAGGTTACAAGGATCAGTGATAAGGAAACTGGAACTTATACAAAAAAAGAAGAATATAAGGCAGAATTCCAGATCATCGATCAGTCGACAAAGAAAGTCATAGAAACATTGATCACGGATGAAAATGGTGCAGCTCAATCTGGAAAGTTAGATCCTGGCATCTACACGGTTCATCAGACAAAAGGAAGTGATAATTATAAGATTGCTGATGATTTTGATGTAACGATCAAAGATGGCGATAAGAAATTTAAAAAATTTGAGCTGGATAATTATTATAATGGAGATAAGATCCGGGTCAGAAAAACGATGGTCAAGAATGGAAAGTCTAAACCAGAACCAGGGGCTGAGTTTGTTGTACTGGATGAATCTATGGTGAAAGATTTCAAGGATCAGACATTGGCAACGTCACAGGACAGGCTTCATTACATTGAAAAACTGAAAAAAGATAATAGAGATGCGATTCTTGGAACATTAGTCACAGATTCCGAAGGAAAGGCAGCGATTCTCCTAAAAGATTTCGTAAAGAAGACAGGGTTTATAGTCGTGCAGACCAGAGGTGTCGAAGGCTATGACCTTGCGCTACCGCAGTATTCCACAGAAATGAAAGCATCGATCGAGGATGAAGTCAAAGTGTATGAATTCGTTTTAAAAGACGATTATACAAAATCCGCAAAGATTTCGATCAAAAAGCAAATGTCCGTAAATAAAGATAAGTATGTACCGGAATCTGGGGCGGAATTTCAGATCATTGATCCGCATGGAGAAGTGGTCGATACTCTGATAACTGATGAAAAAGGAGAAGCAACTTCAATCTCGTTAGCGATCGGTGTTTATACATTGCATCAGATCAAGGGTGATCCAAAGCATGAAATGATGGAAGATGAAGATGTGGTTTTGATCAAGTCTGATGTCCATAAGACAGTCACGTTTGGTCCGTATAAAGATGATGAAAATAAGATCAGGATCGAACTAGTCAAACGTTCATCAGAGACAAAGAAGCTGTTAAATGATGCAGTCTATGAAATCTATGATGAAGATCAGGATATTGTGGCAACTTTGACTACAGGAACGAGTGGAGATGGAACTGCAGAGTGCTATCTTCCATATGGAAAATATACGATCAAGGAAACTGCTGCGCCAGCAGGCTACAACATGGATGACGCAGAAGAAAAATCTTTTGAGTTAAGCGGGGAATCCACAAGCATCAAGATCACGTACGATAATGCTGGAAATGGAAGCTGCAGGTTTGAACAGATAGATACGCCAGTCTATGGAGAAATTACGTTCAGTAAAACGGGAGATATCTTAACAGATTATGACAAGGATTCTCAGAGTTTTATCTATGACAACGATCAGATCGCAGGAGCAGTCTATGGGCTGTATGCGGATGAGAATATCAAGAAAGATGACGGAACGCTCGTCTGGAAGAAGGATGAACTGATCGATCAAAAGACAACGACAAAAGAGAAGGAGATCCATTTTACAAGAAAGGATATGGATGGAAAAGAAACAACTAACTTCTATTTAGGAAAGTATTACACAAAAGAGATCAAGTCTCCGACAGGCTATATCAAAGATCAGGAAAAACATGAAGTAGAACTGACATGGGATACAACTGCAGGAAGTATCAATGATATTCGTGATGATGATAAAGTACCAGACAAGGAAGATCCGTTTGGAAATGAAGACAATAATGTAAGTACAGGTATTTATGTGTTGGAAAAAGGCGAAAAATTGAACCAGAAGATCAAGGATGCGGAATCTGTGACTTTCACGTGGAAGAGTGCACCAGAAGGAGCTGTGACAACGGATGTTTCTCAGAATAAAGATGGCAGTATTGTGCTTTGGAACGATGATGGAGATTGTTATATCTCAAGTCAAAGAGCCGGACAGGTCATCTACATGAATGCAATATCATCTAAAATGTTTAAAAATTGCAGGAATCTCACAGAGATCAATTTTAAAAATATTGATACATCCGCAGTCGTGGATATGAGTCAGATGTTTTATGCCATGGATTCCATCAAAACACTCGATCTTTCATCTTTCAACACCTCCAATGTAGAAGATGTCAGCCAGATGTTCTATGGAAATCCAGTTCTTAAGACAACATATGTCATGGATCAGATATTAAAGATTGAAGAAGATAAGTTTATCGAGGAACATCCGTTAAAGATCGTTGCCATGCCAAAGAACAGGTTCTTAAAAGGTGATAAATTCAAGGCAGAGGACTTTAGCTGGAGAATCCTTTATGATGACGATGGAGCAGAAGATGTGGAAGTGACGGATAAAGATGTGGCATTTACACCGACATATGCAGAAAAATCAGGAAAATACGAGATCAATATCAGTTTTAACAACCAAGGATCGTATAAAGATCTGCCAGAGAAAACAATCAAGACTACGGTAGAGGTTCTGGATCCAGAAGAGGAAGATATTGCCTTAAAGGTTGCAAAGAAAGCAAGTATTCATGTCAAATCTAATGATACTCTGCAAAAATACGGCATCCATCTGATCAAGACCGATCAAGACGGAAACAAGCTGGCGGGAGCCATATTTGCCTTAAAAGCGAAAACAGATATCGTTAATAGCAAAGGAGAAAATATCTTTAAGAAGGGTGATACGATCGCCACCACTACATCACAGGATGATCAGTTTGAATATCTGGAATTTATTGGATTGCCGACCGATATCTATGCAAAGGATGGAACAGACAGTGATATGTATGAGGTAGAAGAAATCTACGCACCAGATGGATATGAGAAATCGGACAAGACATTAACATTTAAGGGTAAAGTGATCAATGATACGAAAGAAAATCTTATTCATGATGTAAAAGCCGAGAATAATACGGATAATGATACAACAACATATGTGCATGATTCAGATACTTTAGTCAACCAGAAACTGGATTATATTGCATTGAAGAAGATATGGGATGATCATGACAATGCAGCAAAGATCCGTCCAGATGTTGTTACGATCAAGGCAACACATAAGACAACAAAAGAAGTAAAGGTGTATACACTGACAAAAGATAATAACTGGACAATGTTTACGGATATCAAGAAGGATGATCGTGAAAAGTGGGAGTTTCGTGAAGATGTTCCCGAAGGTTATACTTTGACGAGTACACACTGGAATGATGCGATGTATGTAATTTCGTTTACGAACTTCCATGAAAATCCAGAATATGTCGATATCAATGTACAAAAGGTTTGGGAAGATGGTGACAATGGAGATGATCTGAGGCCGATATCGATCAAAGCTCAATTATATAGAAATGGTGAGAAATACAAGAATGCTATTACATTAGACGAAACAAATAACTGGTCAGATGATGTAACGTATCATTGCCTCGATAAATATGACAAAGCTGGCGAACCATTTGAGTATGAAGTGAAAGAAGAAGTCTATGATAAGCTGACAGGTAATGCAAAAACAGGATATGTCGATACTTACGAGACAAATGAGACAATAGATGATGATGGTACAACAACGAAGAATATCATGATCACGAATACGCATACACCAGATACGACGAAGAAAAAGGTTAAAAAGGTATGGAATGATCATGGGAATAAAGATGGCATACGCCCAAAGTCTGTCTTAGTTAATCTGTTGGCTGATGGTAAAGTGGAAGAAACATTGATGCTCAGTGCGAAGAATAACTGGAAAGCGTCCAGTAAGGTACTTCCTGTGAAAGTCAATGGTAAAAAAGTCAATTATACATGGAAAGAAGTCGAAGAAGGATTGATCACGGGAGAATCTGAGATCGGATACAGACCAACCTATGATACGGATGAAAATGATCAGGATCTTACAGTGATTACAAACACACATGACCGTACAGGGCCGAAAGGAAGCATTACGATCACAAAAGCATTGGACCCAGGTAATCTGAATATGGATGTTGGGGATCCGACTTTTATATTTACACTGACTGGAACCGATGTCTATGGAAAGAAACACAGTTATGAGAAGAAAGTCAAATTCACAAAGGCAGAGGTTGAAAAACAGATGAAAGATCATCCGGGAGATCTGATCGAACTGTCTGTGACGTTTGATGATCTGGAATATGGCACTTATACGTGTAATGAAGGAGGTATGATCAAGTATTTCAAATTACTCAATATTACGAGCAACAGCAGCAATGCAACGATCGATCAGGAGAAAGAAACTGTGACGTTCGATATTGGACCAACTGGAATGACAGCTAAAGCACAATTGACAGGTGGAGCGAAGTTTATGAATCAGATGATCCAAGGATCTGTAAAACTTATCAAGAAAGATTCTAAGGGGGAATCATTAAGAGATATCGAATTTGTGATCACATCATCTGATGGAGCAGAAGTAGCGAAGGCCAAAACAGATTCTGATGGAGAAGTCACTTTTGATGGATTGCTACCTGATACTTATACGATCACAGAGACAAAGACAGCGGTTGGAAAGAATCTGTTAAAAGAACCAATCATCGTTACACTGCCAATGACGATGTCACAGGCAGAGGTGGATAAACAGAATGTGGATACAAGTAAAGCGATCAAACAGGGAAATGATTATTACTTCTATCATCTGACGTACAATGTTATGAATGATTCTATATTGAATCTTCCAAAGACAGGTGGACGGACAGATGAGCTTTCATTCATAGGAGGAATCATTCTGATTTTAGGGGGATTATTTTTATTGCATAGAAAATTTCGATGAAATTCGAAAAAATATAAAAAAATAAATTATGAAGAAACCACGTAAATAAGCCATTTTTTACGTGGTTTCTATCTATAAAATAAAAATATCAAAAAAAAATTAAAAAAAGTGTTGACATTCATCGAAAATAAGAGTATATTATATTTTGTCGTCAGGCAAGAGAGCTTGAGAGACACAAGGGATCATAGCTCAGCTGGGAGAGCATCTGCCTTACAAGCAGAGGGTCATAGGTTCGAGTCCTATTGGTCCCACTATCCATGAACTTCATGGAGTAATTTCATAACATATGGCGATGTAGCTCAGTTGGCTAGAGCATACGGTTCATACCCGTAGTGTCAGCAGTTCGAATCTGCTCATCGCTACTTTCGGAAGACATATTCGATATGAATATGTCTTTTTTTCTGCTAAAAATCATGATAAAAGAGTGGAATCATGTTATAATAAAAACAAAAAAAGGAGAGCAAGAATATGCGTGTAGGAATGGGATATGATGTCCATCAGTTAGTAGAAGGAAGAGACTTGATCTTAGGCGGAGTAAATATACCATATGAGAAAGGATTATTAGGACACTCAGATGCTGATGTTCTGCTGCATGCGATCACAGATGCGATCCTTGGGGCAGCAGCATTAGGAGATATCGGAAAGCATTTTCCAGACACAGACCCTGCATATCATAATGCAGACAGCATGAAGTTGTTAGCAGAAGTTGTAAGATTGATCGAGGAAAAAGGATACGAGATTGGGAATGTGGATGCGACAGTCATTGCACAGAGACCAAAGTTATTAAATTATATTCCAACAATGAAAGAAAATATCAGTAAGACCCTCAAAGTAGATCCAGATCAGGTGAATGTCAAAGCAACGACAGAAGAACATTTAGGATTCACAGGAGAGGGACTCGGGATCAGTGCACAGGCAGTGTGTCTGCTGAATGAAACAAAATAAGAATAAAGGAAATAGCATGGAGATCATTTATCAGAAAAACAAAGATAAACAGCCAGTATATGACATGTATCAGAAGATTTTTGAAGATCCAGAGCCGTTTGCACAATATTATTTTGAAGAGATATATGCAACGAATCAAGTGATACTGGCAGAAGAAGACAACAAGATCTTAGGAATGCTCCATTTAAATCCATATCACATAAGAGCAGGAAAGAAGACATATACATTAAATTATATTGTAGCAGTTGCGGTGTGGAAGGAATATAGAAGAAGAGGCATCATGGCAGAGATGCTTAAGAAGTGTTTCAATGATATGCATGAGCAGCAACAGCCATTTACGTATCTGATGCCTGCGAATAAAGCATATTATGAACCATTCCAGTTTCGATTTGTGATGGACTGGGAAGAAACAATGATCGATGATCATAACATTTCATATACAGATGATACAACGGATAGAAATCATAAGATCGTTCATATAATGGCAGAAGATTATCAGACGATCCAGAATTTTTTAGAGCGGTTTATGGAACAATACAAGATATATACAGTTCCGGATGAACCATACCTGAGACGACTGGAAAAAGAAAGCCAGAGTGGAGATGGAAGCCTTTTAGCTTATTATGAAGACGATCTGTTGCAAGGCGTATTTGCAGAAAGTTTTGAAGAAGATGAAGTATATATCCGATGGGCGTATTCTTTAGAGCCAGAACATATGATTAACCAGATCAAACAACGACACAAAGGTAAGAAGATTTATATCACAGAAGGAAATTTATTCAAGGGAAATTCAATAGGAAAGGATTTTATACAAAGCAAAAAAGTACCAAAGATCATGGCAAGGATCACGAACCTTACTGCTTGGGGAGGGATCTTGCAAGGAAAGAACGATTTTACATTCAGGATATTGGTGAAAGATCCATATATCAAGGATCAGAATGGAGTATTCCAGTTTCAATGTCTGAATCATAAGATATCCATTCAACGTGCAGACATACCACAAGATGAGACATTAGACATACACACAACGGATGCACAGGGATGGGAAGATGAAATTTCAATCGACGAGCTGACACAGGTGTTTTTTGACTACGATGCAGGACAGATATTAAAAGAGCATGAGTATCTAAAAGATATCGTGCCGGCTGGCCCAATCTATATTTCAGAGGAGGTATAAGCCATGA
>OLNF01001325.1_pt1 | contig 21365 bp, 18 predicted proteins | sample 1673061 | NCBI WGS metagenome assembly OLNF01 (sample SAMEA3136751, study PRJEB25190) | human gut metagenome
ACTTCTCTGTACTTGACAAGAGTAAGCTGAAGCAGACTTTCGGATTCAAGGTGCCATACTGGACTGACAGTTTGAAGAAGTGCATCGCTGAATTGGCAGCATCAAAATAATTATTAATTATAAATTATTAATTGAAATGAAGAATATCATTATCACGGGCGGTGCTGGTTTCATCGGCTCACACGTAGTAAGACTTTTCGTGAACAAATATCCTGAGTATCACATCATCAACCTCGACAAGTTGACATACGCAGGCAACCTGGCTAACCTCAAGGACATCGAGGACAAGCCTAATTATACTTTCGTTAAGGGCGACATCTGCGATTTCGACCTGATGTTGAAACTGATGCAGGACTACAAGGTGGATGGCATCATCCATCTCGCTGCCGAGAGCCATGTAGATAGAAGTATCAAGGATCCATTCACTTTTGCTCATACCAACGTGATGGGTACCCTGTCTCTGCTCCAGGCTGCCAAGATTTACTGGGAGAGTCTTCCTGAAGGATATGAGGGCAAGCGCTTCTATCACATCTCTACTGATGAGGTTTACGGTGCCTTGCAGATGACTCACCCTGAGGGCGTTCCTGCTCCTTTCACCACCAAGGCATCCAGCGGTAAGAACCACGAGGCTTACGGCGAGGAGTTCTTCCTGGAGACAACCAAGTACAATCCTCACTCTCCATACTCTGCATCCAAGGCAAGCTCAGACCACTTCGTTCGTGCTTTCCACGATACATACGGTATGCCTACCATCGTGACCAACTGCTCTAACAACTACGGTCCATACCAGTTCCCTGAGAAGTTGATTCCGCTGTTTATCAACAATATCCGTCATCGCAAGCCATTGCCAGTATATGGTAAGGGTGAGAACGTGCGCGACTGGTTGTATGTAGTAGATCATGCCCGTGCCATCGATATGATTTTCCACAAGGGTAAGATTGCCGAGACCTATAACATCGGCGGTTTCAACGAGTGGAAGAATATCGATATCATCAAGGTGGTTATCAAGACCGTTGACCGTCTGCTTGGCAGAAAGGAAGGCGAGGATATGGACCTCATCACTTATGTAACCGACAGAAAGGGTCACGATATGCGTTATGCCATCGACTCTCGCAAGCTGCAGAAGGAACTCGGCTGGGAGCCATCTCTCCAGTTTGAGGAGGGTATCGAGGAGACTGTAAAATGGTATCTCGATAACCAGGAATGGATGGATAATGTAACATCGGGTGATTATCAGAAGTATTACGATAATATGTATTCAAACCGATAATAGCTTTTGGAGTAATCGGAACATGTTTCTATTGTAACCGGTGCATGTCTCTATTGTAACCGGTGCAAGAGATTCTGTTTTGTATATTGAATCAGGAGTCCTGTATTTGTTTATAACAACAAATGCAGGACTTTTTGGTTTTATGGCAATTAAAATGCAGTAAATATATTATTATTTCTTAATTTTTTATGCTTTATGTCGAAGAAAACTGAAAACTAGAAAATATTTTTCTATCTTTGCAGCCTTAATAATATATAAAAGAAACAGATATGAAGAAAATAATGTTATCAGGCATCGTCATGGCGGTTGCTACCTTGTCGTGCCTTCCCGTTAAGGGACAGGAAAAGGTGGTTCCTTTTAAATATGGTAATATGGACCACTGGGTAATCAGGAATATCAAAGAATCAGGCATTATCGGAGGAAATCAGAAAACAGTTTATGCCGTTGGGCCTAATATGACTATCAATGGTAATATTCCTTATACCAATAAGGGTGGTTCGCCTTGGGGATCCTCTAATGTCCTGGCACATGTATCGGGCATCTATAAGACGAATAACTCTGTGTTTCGTGATAAACATGGTAGTGGATATTGTGCCAAACTGGTAACCCATATTGAGAAAGTAAAAGTGCTGGGACTCATCAATATCAAGGTCTTGGCTGCCGGTTCTCTCTTTCTGGGTAATGTTCGTGAACCGATAACAAGTACCAAGGATGGTCCTAAAGCCATCAACTGGGGTATACCATTCACCGCACGTCCTAAGGCTTTGCGCTTTGATTATAAGACATCTCTCCCTCATGCAGCCAATCGTATCAAGCAGAATGGATTTAGCGGAGCCTCTACGGTTGCAGGTCGAGATCATGCTATAGCTGTGCTCTATCTGCAGAAACGGCATGAAGATGCTAAGGGAAATATAACAGCTAAACGTGTGGGTACGATGGTCGTCAGATTCGGAAAGAGTACCGATAGATGGGTGGAAGATGCTACCTATACAATCCATTATGGCGATATCCGCCACATGGCAGGTTATCAGGCTGCTACTATGGGACTGCGATCCACTGACTATGCCCGTAACAGCAAGGGTAAGAGTGTGCCGGTAAAAGAAGTAGGATGGGCGAGTGCTAACGAAACACCTACTCATCTGATTCTTCAGTTCTCCTCATCCGATGGTGGAGCCTATATCGGAACTCCAGGCAATACCTTGTGGATTGATAATGTAGCATTGGTGTATTAAAATAATAAAATCGACAAAATGAAGCATATTCTGACAATACTTATTATGATGTTGGCATTGGGCAGCTATGCCTCTGAGCCTTCTGTAACCGATAGTATCTCATCTGCAGAGAAGGTGGATACGATGGCTTTACATGCCGGGAAATCATGGGTGAACCGGATTCTTGACTACTTTAATGATTCCAACAAAAACAAGAAGCATAAGCGTTTCGATTTTAGTGTGATAGGTGGTCCTCATTATGCCTCTGATACCAAGTTTGGATTGGGATTGGTGGCAGCAGGACTATACCGTACTGATCCGAATGACAGTATTCTTCCTCCTTCTAATGTCTCGCTTTATGGTGATGTCAGTTCTGTAGGTTTCTATATGTTGGGTGTCCGTGGTAACCATATTGCTCCTAAAGGAAGATATCGCATCGATTATCACCTTTATTTCTATTCTTTTCCCTCTGAATTTTGGGGAATAGGTTATGAAATGGGCGATAACGATGCCAATAAGAGTGACATGAAGCGTTGGCAGGCTCAGGCTGAAGTTAGCTTCCTGTTTCGTGTAGCAGATAATTTCTATATCGGACCGATGGCGAGTTATGACTATGTAATAGGTAAACATATTGAGCGTCCGGAATTACTGCAAGGCATGGATCAGCATACTTGGAATGTAGGAGCTGGCGTTTCTCTGGTATATGATAACAGAGATAATCTTACGAATCCGCATCGTGGTATCTATTTGAATATCAATCAGATGTTCAGACCTGGATTTATGGGAAATGATTATGCTTTCAGTACGACGGCATTTCGTTTTGATGCCTATCAGCGACTGGGTAAGGGAACGGTTCTTGCCGAGGACATTGGGGCTAACCTCAACTTTGGTAATCCTTCGTGGGGAATGATGGCTGAATTGGGTGGTACTCATTCCATGCGTGGCTATTATGAAGGCCGTTATCGCGATAAACATTCTCTGGAAGCTACGGTTGAGTTGCGCCAACATGTATGGAAGCGTAATGGCATCGTAGTGTGGGTTGGAGCAGGAACCATCTTCCCGAAATTCTCGGCATTGCGCTCTAAACAGATTTTGCCGAATGCCGGTGTAGGTTATCGCTGGGAATTTAAGAAGAATGTGAATGTACGTCTGGATTATGGATTCGGTAAGTCGGGGCAGTCTGGTTTCCTCTTCAATATCAATGAAGCGTTTTAGTAATAATGCTCTTTATGTAGTTTGATAATGCTCTTTAAAGTGTTAATGAAAAAGTAGAATGAACAGTTTTACGGATATATATAATAAGGTGGTGTTGCCTATATATAATAAGGTGTCATCGGGCGCATTCCTTTACGGGTATGCTGTGGTAGCATTGTTGTTGCCTAATATAGCTCTGTGCTATACCGAATGTCTGGCTCCTTGGGCTTGTGGTGCCAATGTGTTGCTGCCTTTGGCACTCTACATGTGGTTCTTTTCGTTAACCAGATGCCCGGGTAAGATGATCTGGTGGGCTTTTCTTTTTGTTTTTTTCGCTGCCTTCCAACTGGTATTGCTTTATCTCTTCGGGACGGGAGTGATAGCGGTAGATATGTTTCTGAATCTTGTAACTACCAATCCTGGCGAGGTGAAGGAACTGCTTGGTAATCTGTTGCCTGCTGTGGTGGGTGTTTTTGTGGTTTATCTTCCTTTGCTGGTTCTGGCTATTGTCAATATCAGCAAGAAAGGGATGATAGTGGTTCAACTCCAGCATCGAGTGCGTCGTTGGGCTTTGGAGATAGCTGCTGTCGGTTTATTCTGTCTGCTGGCTTGCTATGTGGCTGTAGATGATTATCGCTTGCGCAACCAGCTTTATCCTGTTAACGTTTGCTATAATCTCTATCTTGCTTTCGAGCGTAATGCGGCTTCAGAGAATTACAGGGAGGCAAGCAGGAATTTCAGGTTTGATGCCAGGAGCGAGCACGATGCTGAGGCTCCCGAGGTGTATGTGATGGTGGTGGGAGAGACGGCGAGAGCCCACAATTTCAGTCTCTATGGCTATCCGCGCGATACCAATCCTTTGCTTTCCAAGACTCCTGGAATCATAGCTTTTCCCGATGCTACAACCCAGAGTAATACTACGCATAAGAGTGTTCCTATGCTCCTGTCGGCTGCATCAGCAGAGGATTTCGAACGTCTCTTTCATGAGAAAGGTATCCTGGCTGCTTTCAGGGAGGCGGGATTTCATACCGTATTTATCAGCAATCAGCTGCCTAATCATTCTTTTATTGATTTCCTTGGCGAACAGGCTGATGAACATTACTTCCTGAAGGAAGGTGCTTCTGCAAAAGATAATCATTATGATAGTGATTTGTTGCAGAAGTTGGATGGGATATTGCCTGCGGCAGATGCTTCTTCATCCAAGCAATACCGTTATCGGAAACTCTTCGTGGTACTTCATACTTATGGTTCTCACTTTAATTACCAGGAGCGCTATCCCCGTAATTTCGCTTTCTTTAAACCTGACAGTAAGAGCGAAGCGAAGCCGGAGAACCGGCGTGACTTGCTGAATGCATACGATAATACCATCCGGTATACCGATTATATCCTGCATGGTATCGTAGAACGTCTGCAGAAATGGGAGAAGACTCAGGCAAAGACGGATGGGGTATATAGCCAACCTACATCGGCGATGCTCTATACCAGCGACCATGGAGAGAATATCTTTGATGATGACCGTCGCCTCTTTCTGCACGCTGCCCCGAAGGTATCTGATTATGAGCTGCATGTTCCTTTCATCATCTGGACATCAGATGGTTATGGAAAACAATATCCGGGAATACTGAAAACTTTGTCTGGTCATCGTACCCAACAGGTACAGACGAGTCTTTCGGCTTTTCATACGATGTTGGGGATAGGAGGCATCCTGACCCGTTATCGCCAGGATGAATATTCTGTGGCAAGTGAGAAGTATCATCCTATGAAGTTGCTTTATCTGGATGATCATGATGAAGCGATTCCACAGGAAAATGCCAAATATTAGCATCTGATTTTAAGCGTAAACGCGCTCTTTGTGTAAAATACATGAAAAGAGTTTTCGTAAATGTCAATTATTTGCGAAAACTCTTTGTCGTATCTATAATTTGCTGTATCTTTGCACCCGGATTTAGATAATAATAAAAATACAGTTGTTATGGAACCAACTCGAAAAATCGAAAAGGTTGGCATGCGCAACCTCCGTATGGAGGATTATGATCAGCTTGCCAAGTCATTTAGGCGTATTTACGCAGACTCAGATGTATTCTGGACAAAAGAACAGATTAAGAAACTCATTACTATCTTCCCTGAGGGTCAGGTGGTTATTATCGTTGATGATAAGATTGTGGGCTGTGCGCTCTCTATCATCGTCAATTATAATATGGTGAAGGGTGATCATACCTATGCTCAGGTTACGGGTAATGAAACCTTCAATACCCACGATCCTAAGGGAAACATTCTTTACGGCATCGAGGTATTTATCCACCCTGATTATCGTGGTTTGCGTCTGGCTCGCCGTATGTATGAGTATCGCAAGGAACTCTGCGAGAAGCTCAACTTGAAGGCTATCATGTTTGGCGGTCGTATACCAAACTATCACAAGTATGCCGATAAGATGCGCCCTAAGGAGTATATCGAGCATGTAAGAAACCGTGAAATCTATGACCCGGTTCTTACCTTCCAGCTTTCCAATGATTTCCACGTGCGCCGCGTAATCCGCAACTATCTTCCTAGCGATGAGGAGAGCGAACACTGCGCCACCCTCTTGCAGTGGGATAACATCTATTATCAGCCACCTACGGATTCTTATGTAGACCGCAAGCCAACCGTGCGAATCGGCCTGGTACAGTGGCAGATGCGCCCATATGCTTCGGTGGATGACCTCTTCGAACAGGTTGAGTTCTTCGTTGATTCCGTGAGCGATTACAAGAGCGATTTTATCCTCTTCCCAGAGTATTTCAATGCGCCTTTGATGGCTCGTTTCAACGACTTGGGTGAGGCGCAGAGCATCCGAAAGATGGCGCAGTATACCGAAGAAATCCGTGACCGTTTCCGCGAGTTGGCCATCAGTTACAACATCAATATCATCACGGGTAGTATGCCTTATCTTAAGGACGATTCCCTCTATAATGTAGGCTTCCTCTGCCGCAGAGATGGTAGCGTGGATATGTATGAGAAGATTCATGTTACACCAGATGAGCAGAAGTGCTGGGGATTGAGTGGTGGTAGCCATATCCAGACCTTCGATACCGATTGCGGTAAGATTGGTATCGTCATCTGCTATGATGTGGAGTTCCCTGAGTTGTCAAGATTAATGGCTGAGGATGGCATGCAGATTCTCTTCGTTCCATTCATGACCGATACCCAGAATGCTTACTCCCGAGTAAGAGTCTGTGCACAGGCGCGTGCCATCGAGAACGAGTGCTATGTAGCCATTGCGGGTAGTGTGGGCAACTTGCCACGTGTTCACAACATGGATATCCAGTATGCACAGAGCGCCGTGTTCACCCCTTGCGACTTTGCTTTCCCTAACGATGGCAAGCGTTCAGAGGCAACACCTAATACCGAGATGATTCTCGTATCAGATGTTGACCTGAATCTCTTGAATGAGCTTCATACCTATGGTGCTGTAAGAAATCTTCGCGACCGCCGCAAGGATCTGTATGAATTGAAACAGAAGAAGTAAGTGAGGAAGGATAATTCAACACTCAACATTCAACATTTAACATTTAAATAAAGTGTATAAGATAGAAATCTCGGAGCGCACGCTCCACTTCAAGCAGCCGGCAGGCACGTCTCGTGGCGTATATACCACGAGACACAGTTATTATCTCACTCTCACCTCTGATGAAATGCCGGGAGTAGAGGGAGTGGGAGAGTGTGCTACGCTCCCTGATCTCAGTTGCGATGCCAAACCGGAATATGAGATGACCCTGCGACAGGTTTGTCAGATGGTGGAGCAGATGGGACGCATTCCATACGATATGATTCGTGCTTACCCTAGCATCACCTTCGGTTTGGAAACAGCCTTCGCTTCGTTCTTCGATGCAGCAAAGAAGTTTTTGGAGATTGTTCCTGCTGAAGGAGCATCTTCTTCTTCAGAAATGTTGAAGCAGAAAGGGGTTTCTGTTCCAGCCGGAATGGAGAACCTGACAGATCTTTTCGACTCTCCTTTCGGAAGAGGTGAAGAAGGTATCACCATCAACGGTTTGGTGTGGATGGGAACCTATGAGGAGATGCTGGCACGGTTGGAGGAGAAGCTCCAGGCGGGTTTCCATTGCGTGAAACTGAAAATCGGTGCCATCGATTTTTTCAAGGAACTCGATCTTATCAAGCGCATCCGTGATGTGTATACCAAGGAGCAGGTTGAGTTGCGTGTAGATGCCAATGGCGGCTTCTTGCCGGAGAATGCGATGAGCCAGCTGGAGTCTTTGGCTAAATATGACATTCATTCGATAGAGCAGCCTATCAAGCAGCATCAGTGGCCTAAGATGGCCCAGCTCTGTCGCGAAACACCGCTTCCTATCGCCCTAGACGAGGAGTTGATTGGTGTGAATGTGAGAAGCATGAAAGAGGCTCTGCTCGATACCATTCGTCCACAATATATCATCTTGAAGCCTTCACTTCATGGTGGAATCTATGGATGTAACGAGTGGATAGAACTGGCTAACCAGCGCGGTATCGGCAGCTGGATTACTTCTGCTCTTGAGAGTAATATCGGTCTGAATGCTATTGCTCATTATGCAGCTAAAGTATATGGACCGGATGTGCGAATGCCGCAAGGCTTGGGCACCGGACAGCTCTTTACTGATAATATACCGATGCCTTTGGAGATTCGTGGTGAAAAACTGTTTGTAGTAAAATGACTTTAGAAGAATTCCTTTCAGAATGGAATAACGGTAGCGACCGGGTACTGGTGCATACCAGTGGCTCCACGGGAAAGCCCAAGCCGATGATGGTAGAGAAGAAGCGAATGCTCAACTCGGCCCGCATCACTTGTGATTTCCTGGGATTGAAACCTGGTGATAGCGCCCTGCTCTGTATGTCGCTCGATTATATTGCAGGTAAGATGGTGGTGGTGCGGAGTATAGAGCGCCATCTCCATCTTATTTCTGTATCCCCAAGTGGGCATCCTTTGAAAGATGTAAATGAAGAGATTACCTTCGCTGCGATGGTCCCGATGCAGGTTTATAACACCCTGCAGGTTCCTGAAGAGCGGGCTCGTCTCTGCCGCATCAGGCATCTTATTATCGGTGGCGGAGCCATAGATGAGGCTCTCGAACAGAAACTGAAGGCTCTTCCCGGCGATATTGCCATCTGGAGTACCTACGGAATGACCGAAACGCTCTCGCATATTGCCCTGAGAAGAATTAATGGTGATGAGGCCAGCGAATGGTACCAGCCTTTCGATAGTGTCAGAATCAGTCAGACCGATGAAGGTTGTCTGGTGATAGATGCTCCGCAGGTCTGTGCTGAACCTCTGGTAACGAATGATATTGTGGAAATAGAATCCTATATATATAATAAGGTGGAAAAACTCCGTTTTCGCATCAAAGGCAGAAAAGACAATGTGATTTGCAGCGGAGGCATCAAGATACAGATAGAAGAGGTTGAGGCTCTGTTGAAGCCTTATCTCGAAAAACCTTTCATGATAGCCAAGAAGAAAGACGGGAAGTTTGGAGAGATTGCTGTCCTCCTGACGGAAGATGAGGAGATAGAAAAAGTAGAGGCGACTGTTCGCCGCCTCTTATCTGATCATAAATATTGGATTCCAAGGGAATTCCTTCATGTAGACCAACTCCCGCTTACCGAAACCGGAAAGCCGAAGCGCTCTATCTTTCTTTAAAGGGATTCTCTGAAGAAAGATTCTTTAGCTGAATTATCCTTCTCTGAAGAAGTCGAGTGCTTCCTTGATCTCTTCTGTCGTAGCTGTCTGGTTGATACGGATATCGCCTATGCCGCCCAGCATCGTGAAGTTGATGATGCCATTCTGGTTCTTCTTGTCATGATGCATCAGTTCGATGAGCTCATCATAGTCATCGCAGGTAATATCCAGTGTACCATAGAATTCCTTGATGAAGTTTACGGTCTGGCGCATCTTCTCAGTAGGGAATCCGGTCTTGGCAACACTCAGATAGAGTTCTGGAATCAGACCGAATGCCACAGCGTAACCATGCAGGATAGGCTTGCGCTTCAATGCCCAGCTCTCAAATGCATGACCGAAAGTATGGCCCAGGTTCAGCGCCTTGCGGATGCCCTGCTCGTGCGGATCCTGCTCTACAATGCGCTCCTTTACCTTCACGCTGTCGCCTACCATGCGCTGCAACTGCTTCAAATCAGGCTTGTCGAGGTCGAAACTGACCAGTTCTTCCCACATTGCTTCTGTAGAAATCAGACCGTGTTTCAGCATCTCTGCATAGCCCGAACAGATGTTTTCTGCATCGAGCGTCTTTAAGAATTCTGTATCGAGAATAACGAACTTAGAATCGTTGAACACACCTACTTCGTTCTTCAGTCCGCCGAAGTTGATGCCTGTCTTTCCACCTACCGATGCATCTACCATAGCCAGCAGGGTGGTAGGAATATTGATAAAGTTGATACCTCTCTTAAAAGTGCTGGCAGCAAAGCCACCCAGGTCGGTTACCATACCGCCGCCCAGATTAATCATACAGGAGTGGCGTGAAGCTCCTCCCTCCTGCAGTCCTTTCCATACCATCATCAGACTTTCGATGTCTTTATGGCTGTCGGTAGCCGGAATAGTGATGATATGGGCTTCCTTCATGCAGTAAAAATTCTGCAATACAGGCATGCATAGTTCCAATGTCGTAGTATCTGTAAGCACAAAAAGCTTGTCGTGCTCACACTCAGAAAGTGCACTTACCAGTTCGCTTTCCAGTTGGGTTGATATGATTACTCTTTGTTCCATAACATTCTAACGTATTAATTTTTGTGCAAAGATACACTAAAATGGAGACAATACAAAAAAAAAGTTGCTAAATTTGCGTTTTTTATCTCAGAATGCATTAAACCTTGGTGTATTTAACGCGTCAAAACAATCGAGTAACAAAAAATGATAATAGAATATCATAGCGATTATGTGTGAAAACACTCATAGTTGGAAATAATAACAAATTAAAAGTAAGAATGAAAAAATCGATTCTGACGATGCTGCTGCTGTTGATGGCAATAGCATCCTTTGCTCAGCAGCGACTGATATCCGGTCAGATTACCGACCGCGATACCAAGGAGGCCATTGAGCAGGTAACTATTCAATTGCTTAAGAGCGACAGCACGTATGTGGCTGGTGCCATCAGCAATGAGAGCGGACTCTTTCATGTCACCGCTCCGGCTAATGGCAAGTATCTGCTCAAGATTTCGAGCGTAGGATACAAGTCTACCGTGAAGCGTATCCAAATTTCTGATAACAAGGATCTGGCTATGGGTAAGATTGTGCTGGGTGCTGAGGCTATCATGCTGAAAGGCGCAGTGGTAACAGCTATGGCTCAGAAGGTAACTCTGAAGGAGGATACTTTCGTGTACAATTCTTCTGCCTATCGCACACCGGAAGGCTCGGTAGTTGAGGAACTCGTAAAGCGTCTGCCGGGTGCAGAGGTGAGCGATGATGGTACCATCAAAATTAATGGTAAGGAAGTAAAGAAGATTCTCGTAGATGGCAAGGAGTTTATGACGGGCGATACCAAGACTGCCTTGAAGAACCTGCCTACCAGCATCATCGAGAAAATCAAGGCATACGATGAGAAGAGTGATCTCTCTAAGGTGACCGGTATTGATGATGGCGAGGAGCAGACCGTGCTCGACTTCGGTGTGAAGAAGGGTATGAACAAGGGTTTGATTTCCAATATCGACCTGGGCGTGGGCAACAAGAGTCGCTATAACATGCGTGGCATGGGAGGTTATTTCAATGATAACAACCGATTCATGCTCTTTGCCAATGCCAATAACACCAGCGACCGTGGTTTCGGAGGCGGTGGCCCCGGTAGAGGCTTCGGAGGTGCTAACGGTTTGAATGCCAGCAAGATGATTGCTGCCAACTACAATTACGAACTGAAAGATAAATTCAAGTTCAATACTTCACTTCGCTGGAATCACAGCGATGGCGATATTTGGAGCCGTCGTTCCAGCGAGAACTTCATGGGTAGCAGCTCTTCGTTCAGCAACAGCCTGACTCAGAATTTCTCTCGCAGCAACAGCTGGAACGGCAACATCCGCTTGGAGTGGATGCCTGATTCCATGACCAATATCCTCTTCCGTCCTTCCATCTCCTGGAGTACCAGCGATGGATTGAGTGGCAGCCAGTCGGCTTCTTACAACAAGGATCCTTATACCATTACCACCAAAGACCCTCTTTCTGAGGAAGGTATTGAGGAGTTGGACAAGGCTGAGGCTATGGTGAACAGTCAGTTGACTAACGGAATCACCTATTCTGATAATAACAATATCAGGGGTATGCTGCAGGTGAACCGCAAGTTGGGCAACAAGGGACGCAACATCACTTTCCGTGTGGATGCCAAATATACGGATAATGACAGCAAGAGCATCTCGCTCAACAATGCCAAGCTCTATCTCGTACAGACAGCGGAGGGTAAGGATTCTACTTATCAGACCAACCGCTATAACCTGACTCCTTCGAAGAATTACAGTTATGCGGGCCAGTTGACCTATAGTGAGCCACTCTGGAAGGCTACCTTCCTGCAGTTCAGCTATAAGTTTACTTACAGCTACTCCAAGAGCGACCGCAGCACCTACGATTTCAGCAAGTATGCGATGAATGGCGATCATGAATATCGTGGTTGGGATAGCTACCTGAATCCGTTTGCCGGTCAGCTTGGTAATTACAGAAATGATGAATTGAGCCGTTTCTCTGAGTATCGCAACTACAATCACGATATCCAGGTGATGATGCGATTCGTCCGTCAGAAGTATAACTTGAACTTCGGTGTGATGATTCAGCCACAACAGTCGAAGTATATCCAGGAATATCAGGGAGTACATGTAGATACCGTTCGCAACGTGACGAATATCAGTCCAACCCTCGATTTCCGTTATCGCTTCTCCAAGATGAGCAACCTGCGCGTGAATTACCGAGGTACCACCTCTCAGCCAAGCATCTCTCAGTTGCTTGACATCACAGATAACAGCGACCCGCTGAACATCTCGAAGGGTAACCCTGGATTGAAGCCATCGTTCACTCAGAACTTCCGATTGTTCTACAACAATTTCGTGCAGAACCACAACAAGGGTGTCATGACCTTCATCAACTTCTCTACCACTAACAATAGCATCAGCAATAAGGTGACCTACAATGAGGCGACTGGTGGTAGAATCACCCGACCTGAGAATATCAATGGCAACTGGAATGTGATGGGAGCCTTTATGTTCAACTGTTCTGTCGATAGTGCCGGTGTATGGAACTTGAATACCGACACCTACTTGGGTTACAACAACTATGTGAGTTATCTGAGTCTCGACAAGCAGTCTGATTCCCAGAAGAATACCACCCGCAGTACTACTTGGAGAGAGCGCCTCTCTTTCAGCTATCGCAACGACTGGCTGGAGCTTTCGCTCGATGGAACATTGAATTATAATCATGCTACAAACAAGTTGCAGCCTAACAGCAACCTCAATACCTGGCAGTTCTCTTATGGACCAAGCATGACGCTTACAGCGCCTTGGGGAACCAGTCTGAACTCAAGCCTCTCTATCAGCAGCCGCCGCGGTTATAGCGACAGCAGCATGAATACGGATGAGTTTGTATGGAATGCGCAGCTCTCTCAGGGTTTCTTGAAGGGCAAGCCTCTTACCATCATGCTGCAGTTCTACGATATTCTCCGCCAACAGAGTACCTTCTCTCGTGCCATTTCTGCTACATCCCGCACGGATACGGAGTATAATGCTATCAACAGCTATGCGATGCTGCACGTGATTTACCGCCTGAATCTCTTCGGAGGCAAGGATGCCCGTAGGGGTGGACCTGAAGGTCCTGGTGGTCCTGGTGGTCCTGGTGGCCGTCCAAACTTCCATGGTCGTCCATTCTATGGCGGTTTTGGCGGTGGTCGTCCAGGCGGCAGAATGTTCTAGAAAAGAAAATGAAGTAAGCTTCATTTAAAACGATAGTAAGCCTCACTTCATGTTTACGTGAGGCTTATTTCAAACAGATATGACGAGAAAAAAGAAATCCCCGCTCTTCGTAATGAAGAACGGGGATTGTTATTTTGTCTTGTCAAGAGTTCTCGATTAGAGAGCGAACTTGTAACCTACAGTAATCTGGATTACGTTGTTGTAGTGATCAACACCGTCTGCAATCTTAGTTACACCGATGTTGTAACGAGCATCGAATACGATGTTCTGGTACTCGTAAGAAAGACCGACAGGGATAGAAAGGTCGAATGTCTTAACGTCTTCTGCATCATCCTTGTTTACCAAGAAACCTGGCTGCAAACCTGCCTTGAGAGCCAAACCAGCTACTGGGTAGTAGTTCAAAGTGATAGGCACATTGATATAGCCTGGATTCCACTTGCCACCTTCAAAAGTCATACCGGCAACTTTTACATCCTTAGCCTTGAAGCCCTGTACAGAGTAGAGAGCACCTACTGCAACGCCTAAATTATCTGTAGCCTGATACTGCAACTCAGCACCAGCAGCGAAACCTGCCTTCCAATCGTTGTCACCGATTGTAGAAACGTTCAAACCAACCTTAGGCTGAATAGTTGTTGTACCTGCAGCCTGCTGTGCGAAAGCACCTACTGAAGACAGCACCATAGCTGCCATAACGAATAATTTTTTCATAATCTCTAATATTTTAAATTAATAGTTTATAATGCTCATATAGAGTATGATTAGTTGTCAGTGTGTATGCTGATTCCATCATTCCATCATTTTTACTAGGTGCAAAGGTATGTTTTTTCTCTATTCGCTCCAAATATTTTAAGCTTTATTTTAAAATAAGTAGCCAAATATTACATATAAGTTTCTATTTCGTATATTTTTAGCAATAATTATCCCAATTTTCTTGCATCGTATCTTAAAATGTTGTATATTTGCAAAGTTCAGTTATGACTATACAAAAAAATCCCCTATACAGTATAAAAGATGTATAGGGGATTCTTTTATTCTTCATCTTCGTCCCAGTCTTCTTCGTCAAATCCAAACATGGCGGGATCTACGAAGGCATCCAGGGCTCGGCGTTCTTTCTTTGTAGGGCGACCAGTGCCTCTTGCTCTATCTACGAATCCGCTGATGCGGCTCATCTCCAGGAGCTCGTATTGCTTAGGGTCGGTTACGTTTTTATAGACACCATACAGCATTTTGGCGCCTACGCGCTGCTCTATGCAGTCGAGAACCTCGAAAGAGTAGGTGATAGGGGCTTTCTTTACGCTCACCACATCGCCACGCTTGATGATGAAGGAAGGCTTTCTCGTTACGCCTCCTACCATGACGCGGCCATTCTTACAGGCATCGGCAGCAATACTGCGGGTCTTGTAAATGCGGGAAGCCCAGAGCCACTTGTCTATTCTTGCTGATTCTTTCATGATTACTTCTTTCCTAGCTTATTGTATTGGTTCATGGTGATGTCGATACCGGCAAGGACGAAGCTCTTGATAATCTCTACACCCAGGTCGATGGCCGGCTGCAGCTGCTTCATGTTTTCCTCAGGATATTTGCCCAGCACCCAGTCTATCTGGCCGCCACGCGGATAATCGTTGCCGATGCCCATGCGCAGGCGGGCATAATTCTGACCGATAAGCTGCTGGATATGTCCCAATCCGTTATGGCCGCCGTTGCTGCCGTTCGCCTTCAGTCGGAAAGCACCCAGAGGCAGGGCTAGCTCATCGCTGATAACGAGCAGTCGGCTCTGGTCAATCTTTTCCTGATTCAGCCAATATCTTACCGCATTACCGCTGAGGTTCATGAATGTGGTAGGTTTGAGCAGGAAAATCTTTCTTCCCTTGAGCGTAGTCTCGGCTACGAAGCCATATCGCTTATCCTCAAAATGAATATTGGACGCTTTAGCAAAAGCGTCCAATACCATAAATCCTGTGTTGTGCCTGGTGCCGGCGTATTCATCGCCAGGGTTACCAAGCCCACAAATCAAATATTTATCCAATGTTTGATAATGCTTTACTCAGGTTCGTAAAATCTCTAGATGACTCAGTGATTAAGCCTCTTCTTCCTCAGTAGCCTGAGCTGCGAGCTGAGCGTTACGTGTCATCTTGATAGAGCAAACTACGACAGCCTTGCTTGTAGCCAACTCGAGACCCTCGAATGAGAGGTCACCTACCTTGATGCTCTTACCGATCTTCAACTCTGTAACGTCGATATCGAGGTGCTCAGGAATAACCTGGTAAGGAGCTGTAACGTTAATCTTACGGATAGAGAGGTTCATACGACCACCATCACGTACACCCTGTGCAAGACCTGTCAACTTAACTGGAATACCGATAGTGATAGGCTTCTGGTCGTTAACCTCGTAGAAGTCAACGTGCAGAGGAGCGTCTGTTGTTGGGTGGAACTGAATCTCCTTCATGATAGCTGTGTGGCTCTCACCGTCGATGATGAGGTTGATAACGTATACATGAGGAGTGTAGATAACTTTACGCAACTCAGCGAATGGAACTGCGAATGACATAGCCTCAGGAGCACCGTTCTCGCCCTTCTTCTCACCGTAAAGGTTACATGGGATAAAACCTTCCTTACGCAATGTCTTAGAAGCTTTCTTGCCAAGGTCTGTACGCTTCTGACCTGTTACATTAATCTCTTTCATTTTGTGTTACTCTAAATTAAGTTATTAATAAAAAATGTGCCTTAACTCGCCATCACACGGATTAGCTTTGCTTAAAGCGGGTGCAAAATTACGAAAATTATTTGGAATGAGCAAACTTTTTGCCGAAAAACATGTTTTATATGCAGAAAAAATATTGAAAATACAATTTTTTGCTTAAATAAACTGAAATTTTTGCCTGTTTTCTTGTCTATTACCTATTTAATGTGTATTTTTGCAAGCGTATTAGGTAATTTAATAAATGAATCTTTTAAAAACATTAGAGAATGATTAATAGGGATTTGATAAGACGTAAGATTGTGCAGTTAACCTACGCATACTATCAAAACAGCGATCATAACATGGAGAACGCTGAGAAGGAGCTGATGTTTAGTCTCTCCAAGTCATACGATTTGTACAACTACATGTTGCAGCTCATCGTTGCCATCACCCAGGAGGCACGCAAGCGCTACGATGTAGATGTAGTCCGTGCCAAGAGAGAGGGTGAGCAGGAACCTTCACCACGTTTCGCATTCAATAAGTTCGCTCTGCAGCTCGAAGAGAACAAGATGCTGCTCGAATGGATAGATGTAAAGCATTCCAACTGGGATGAGGATATCGAAATGGTGCGCAAAGTGTATACTGCGATTACGTCTAGTGATCTCTATGCTGATTATATCAGCGGTGCTATTGATGAGGAACTCGCCGATCTCGACGAGTACAGCCGCGACCGCGAGGTATGGCGCCGTATCTACAAGCAGTTCATTCAGAATAATGAAGAGCTTGATGCATTCCTCGAGGAGAAGAGCCTCTACTGGAACGATGACAAGGATATCATAGATACTTTCGTATTGAAGACTATCAAGCGTTTCGACCCGGAAGCTAAGGCCAAGCAGGAATTGCTGCCGGAATATAAGGATGCTGAAGACAGAGAGTTTGCACGCAAGCTCTTCCGTGCTACCATCCTCAACTGCGATACCTACCAGCGCTATATGAGCGAGGCTTTGCGCAACTGGGATTTCTCACGTCTTGCCTATATGGATGTGATTATCATGCAGATTGCCATCGCCGAGGTTATGAACTTCCCTGGCATCCCGGCTACCGTCACTATCAACGAGTATGTAGAACTTGCCAAGGCATACAGCACTCCTCGCAGCGGCGGTTATGTTAACGGTATGCTCGACAGCATCTGCCGCGAGCTCATCAGCCGCAACCTCATCCAGAAGGAGATGCCTGAGCGCAAGCAGCATCAGCATGCACAGCACGGCGAACATGCCGGCAAACAGCGCCCAGACAACCAGCACCCAGCCGGCCGTCGTCCGCGCATTCATCGCGCTCCGGGCGAGGGTGAGTAAATAACGGAGGCCTTTCTTGCTGGTCACACCTTATTTATATATAGAACATAAAATAATAATAGATAATACTTTAACAACATGACAAATTTAGTATTGCAAGCAGCTGCCGGTGGTAGCAGCATGAGTTTTCTCATCATGATGGTAGCTATCTTCGCTATCATGTGGTTCTTTATGATCCGTCCTCAGCAGAAGAAGCAGAAGGAAATCCGCAAGTTCCAGAATGCTTTGGCAGAGGGTACCAAGGTGGTTACAGGCGGCGGTGTTTATGGCACTGTTAAGCGTGTTGACCTTGAGGCTAATACCGTTGATGTTGAGATAGCTCGTGGCGTGGTAATCACTGTAGCTAAGGGCTACGTGTTTGCTGATGCAGCTAGTCAGACACCTAATGCATAGTATCAAGAGCATATTAAAAGCTGTCAGAAACTTCCTGTTCAGTGGTCTGAATAAGGAGTTTCTGATTTTTTTGTTCTTTCTCGCTCTCAGCGGCATCTTCTGGCTGATGATGACGCTCAATGAGACTACCGAGAGAGAATTCAATATTCCTGTGCAGTTAACGGGCGTGCCCCGCAATGCGGTGATTACCGGTGAACTCCCTGATACCGTGCGTATTACGGTGCGTGATAAGGGATTCACACTCGTTACCTATGCTTACGGAGGCAAGATTCATCCGCTCACATTCCGTTTTGCCAATTATGCCGACGAGGAAACGGGAACGGGACAGATTCCGATGGCTGATGTGCAGAAACAGGTGGCATCCCAGCTCTATGGCTCTACCAAACTGATTTCCATCAAGCCGGCAAAATTCGATTTCTTCTTCACCTACGGCTCTTCCAAGCGAGTGCCTGTGGTGTTCAGAGGTAGGATTACAACCAGCAAGAGCTATTATCTGGCGCATACCGAATTCCTGCCGTCTACGGTTACGGTTTATGCCAACAAGAAGCAGCTCGACCAGTTGGAATCGGTAGAAATCGAGCCGTTCAACATGCGCAACCTGCAGGATACCATTCATCGCAGCGTACCTATCAAGAAGATACGTGGCATGAAGATTGTGCCTCAGATGGTGCGTCTGGCGGTATATCCTGATGTGCTTACCGAAGAGTCGGTCGATGTGCCTGTTACGGCCATCAACATGCCTGATAACATGGTGCTCCGTACCTTCCCATCTAAAGTGGCGGTAAAATTCACCATCGGAGCCAGCCTCTTCAGAACCATCAAGCCGAGCCAGTTTAAGGTGGTAGTAGATTATAACGATCTGGCTAACAACCCTTCTGACAAGTGCAGACTCCAGTTGCGCAGCGTGCCGCGCTCGGTGAGCAAGGCGCATCTCGATCTGGAAACGGTAGATTATCTGCTGGAACAGCAATGATAGTTGATAATTGATAGTTTATAGTTGATAGTTTTTCTACTATGATGAAGATAGCGATAACGGGCGGTATAGGTAGCGGAAAGAGCTATGTGTGCCGGATATTGGAGAAGCAGGGCATCCGGGTTTACGACTGCGATGCTGAAGCTAAGCGGCTCATGCGCACCGATGCCCGCTTGCAGGCTGGCTTGAAGAAGCTGGTGGGCGAGCAGGTTTACAGTGCAGAGGGCGTTTTGCAGAAGCCCGTGCTGGCTCAGTTTCTGCTGGCTGGCGAGGCTAACAAGCAGGCTGTCAACGATGTGGTTCATCCGGCTGTGGCGCGCGATTTCGAGCAGAGCAGCTATGAGTGGATGGAGAGTGCCATCCTCTTCGATAGCGGTTTCTACCGCCGTATCCACCTCGATTTCGTGGTCTGCGTAACGGCTCCCATACCGGTCCGCATCCAGCGCATCATGCAGCGCGATCATATCCCGGCAGAGAAGGCGCAGCAGTGGATAGATGCCGTCATGCCGCAGGAAGAACTTGCAGCCCGCTCCGATTTCGAAATCGTGAACGATGGCGAGCAGGATATCGAAGCACAGGTAAGGAAATTATTAGATATCATTAATAATAAAGAATAATAGAAAAGACAATGGAAACAATCCTTTCAATTGCAGGCAAACCAGGCCTTTATAAATTGGTATCAAGAGGTAACAGAAACCTCATCGTAGAAACACTCGATGAGACTCACAAGCGTATCCCAGCTTTCGCTACCGACCGCGTAACAAGCCTTGGTGACATCGCTATGTATACAGACGCTGATGAGGTGCCACTCTGGGAAGTGCTCGACAGCGTAAGCAAGAAGGAAGAGGGTAAGCCTAGCACTTTCAACTACAAGAAGGCGCCTGTTGCTGAGCTCCACGCTTATTTTGCTGAGGTTCTTCCTAACTACGATCGTGACCGTGTTCACGACAGCGATATCAAGAAGCTCCTCCAGTGGTACAACATTCTTGCTAAGTACGGCATCACCGATTTCAAGGCTACTCTCGCTCCTACAGAGGGTGAGAACGTAGATGATCGTGCTGAGCAGGTTGCTGAGTAAAAAATAAATTGCAGTTGTATTATACTTAAGGGTGTTCATACTTCTAGAAATAGAATATGATACACCCTTTTTTTATTCTTTTTCAATCTTTTTCAGTTCCTTCTCAAATCTTCTGCGATACATTTCTCCCGCTATGGTCAGACCGAACGGGAAGGCTAACCAGATGCCCAGAATACCCAAGCCGCATGGGAAACCTAGGGTGTAGCCCAGCGGCAAGGAGATGACGAAATAGGCGATGAAGGCATAGAGCACCATCGGCTTTACACAGGCGATGCCACGCAGCGCATTGGCAAAGGTATACTGCAGTCCGTCGCCAAACTGATATACCATCAACAGGATAATCAGCGTAGCCACATACGCCTGCACCTCCACATTATCATTAAACCAGCCACCTATCTGATGGCGAAGCAGGAACACCGGCAAACCCATGCACAGCGAGAACAGCAGGTTCAGCCGGAATCCGTCGTAGGCATTGCGGCGAACTGCCCCGTAGTCCTTCTGTCCCATAAAATGGCTCACGCGGATAGCCAGCGCAGCCGCCATGCCCGAAAGCACGAGATAGAAGAGCTGCGAGAGGGTAATCATCACCTGATGAGCCGCCAGCGGAATGGTTCCCAGCCAGCCCACCATCACACAACTCAGCGTGAAGGCAGCCGATTCCATGCCCAGCTGCAGCGCCACAGGCCAGCCCAACCGGTTCATCTCCCTGAAGTCAGCCTTGGTCAGAGAACTGTGCAGAATATCGCGTCTGTATTCCCCGAAATTCTTGCCCGTCATCAGCATGGCCACCATCGCCAGCGCCATCAGAATACGGCTCACCAGCGTCGAAATACCGGCTCCCAGCAAACCCAGTTCCGGGAAGCCCGCCACACCGTAAATCAGTACCCAGTTGCCCAGGATATTGATTACGTTGCCGCCAATCATCGCCCACATCGCCACCTTGGTCTGTCCGAGTCCGTCGAGAAATTGCTTCATCGTGAAGAAGATGCCCATGAAGAGCACCGAGGCGAGGTTTACCAGAAAGTAAGGGCGGATGAGCGAGAGCAGCTCTTCAGGCTGTCCGATGTGCCCCAGATTCAGGTAGAGCACAACGAGGGCGAGGGTGAAGATGAAGCCCGTCAGCATGTTGGCACAGAAGGCATTGCGCACTTTCTGTCCGATGCAGTCGGTCCGTTCCTCGCCGTAGAGTCGTCCGATGATAGGAGTGAGTCCGTAGGTGAATCCCATATAGGATACGAAAACGAGACCGAAGATATTGTTCACCAGTCCGGCAGCCGCCAGTTCGGGTGTACTGTG
>OLNF01001333.1_pt1 | contig 21273 bp, 17 predicted proteins | sample 1673061 | NCBI WGS metagenome assembly OLNF01 (sample SAMEA3136751, study PRJEB25190) | human gut metagenome
AATCAGAACCACCCTTAAAAAGGGTGGTTTGCTCTTAGGGTATAACCCACGGGCCCCGGGCTCGCGTCTAAAGGCGCGGGCCCGGACTTCGTCCAGGCCTAGTGCATCTTGACCCGTGGCGCGCCGGTCGAACCGGCGGGATCACCTCCTCTTGAAGGGGTCCTCGCACTCCTTCACGCTCAGCTTGTCCAGCGCGATGTCGTGGGACTCCTGCTCCCTGATGTACTTGGCGATCGTCGCCTCGTTCAGGCCGACGGTGGACACGTAGTAGCCCTCCGCCCAGAACCTCCTGTTGCCGAACTTGTACTTGAGGTTGGCGTGCCTGTCGAATATCATCAGCGAGCTCTTCCCCTTCAGGTAGCCCATGACGCTCGCGACGCTGTACTTCGGCGGGATCGCCAGCAGCACGTGCACGTGGTCGGGCATCAGGTGCCCCTCGATTATCTCGATCCCCTTGTACTCGCACAGCTTCCCGAGGATCTCCCCTATGTCGCTCCTGATTTGGTTGTAGATCACTTTGCGCCTATACTTCGGCGTGAACACGATGTGGTACTTGCACATCCACTTCGTGTGGGAAAGGCTGTAGGCCTTCTGGGCCATGGCGACCACCCCTTCGACTCGAATTCTTGACGGCCTGAACAATCGTCAATATCGGTCGGAGGGGTGGCTTTGTAAAGCCGTTTGTCTCCACCCGCGTAGCGGGTGGTTTAAAGCTGGCCGCTGCGCGGCCAGCAGACTAAAGTCTTGAACAATAAAGCGCGGAGTCGCCATGCGGCCCCGCGCTTTTCTTTTAGCGCCGGTCCCTGCGCCGGCGTGCGGCCTATTTCTCCCCCATTTTGGCCATTTTGCCCTCCAAACGGCACTACCGCCGGCAACATCCAGCAGATACGCTGAATCTAGTCGTATAGGCCCTATGAGAACGGGAGCAACCATGGCAGCCTTGTTCACGACCCCCAAACGCAATGACACTACCGCCGGAACCCATGTTGCCGAACCCGACGTTCGCCGTCGCATAGGACTCGCGCACGGCAGCTGGCGCCGCGTGACGCGCCGCATCGTCGCGGGCGCCGTGTGCGCGCTCACGGTGAGCTCGCTGCTCATGCCGAGCGTCTCGCTCGCAGCGGAATGGGTCAAGGTCGGCGGCAACAAGTACAACACCGCGGCGAGCGACGAGGCCGGTACCTGGTCGTGGGACGGCGCCGACGACTTGAAGCTCAACAACTATAACGGCGGCGAGATCCAGGCCGCAGGCAAGCTCAACGTGAATTACTCGGGAACCAACATCGTCACTGCCGAATGGATCGAAAGCATCAACGTTTCTCATGGCACTAACGAGAATGCCGAGCTCAATATCCAAGGCGACGAGGGCGGCACGCTCAGCGTGACATCTACTGAGGACGCTATCCTCTCCACGGGTAATATCAACATCGACGGAGCCGGATCCGTCAACGCCACGAGCACTGGGTTTGATGCCATCAATGCCGGAGGTGATCTCGCTATCAAAGGTTCGGGCAACGTCAACGCCACGGGTGCATCGGATGGCATCAGGGCAAACGGCAATATCACGATTGACGACAGCGGAGCCGTCACCGCCAGGGCTACCAAGGACAAGGGTATTGGAGCCGACAAGAACCTCACCATCAAGGGTGGCGGGACGGTCGAGGCAAGCTCCGAGAAAGACGCTGCCGTCGAGGCCAAGGGCAGCCTCGCAGCCACAAACGCCTCCCTCAACGTAAACGGTGTTGAATATGGCGTCTATGCCCACAAGGGCATCACCCTCGATCATGCAAACGTGACGGTCCGTGCAAGTAAAGGCAGATACGGTGGCGCCAACGCCCTCTTCACCTACCAGGACGACATCGTCGTCAAGAACGGCTCCACCGTGGACGCGTTTGCGGAAGGCGAGGTTTCGGCTGCATTCTCCACCAGAAACGATCGACCCAACGAGAAGGGCGGCCACATCTACATCAGCGACTCCGTTGTCAAGGCCATAGCCCGCTATGTCGAGAACGGCGACGGCCCCATCCCCTACAGCGAAAACCAAGATGGCGAGACGAGGCGCGAACCCCAAGGCGAGAACATCGGCATCATCGCCCAGACCAGCGAGGGCGTCACACCCGCAGTCATCTCGATCATCCGCAGCAAGGTAACGGCCGAAGGAGATACAGCGGCAATCTTTGCCCGTGCCATGAGCGCTGACGGCAAGACAATCGGCACCATCAAGATTGAGAACGCCGCCATCCAGACGCCCGAAGGCGGCAAGGTCATTGACTATCGCAAGCTCCGTGACGGCATCTACGAGGCAGGCCAAGCCATCGGCACGGGCGACGCCACGGTCGACTCCCTCTATATCAAAGCAGTCGCCAAAAGTACGACCATCGCACCTCCCGAGGTAGCCAAGCCGGAAGACCCCAAGCCCGACGAGACCAAGCCCGCAGAAAGCAAGCCCGCGGAGTCCAAGCAGAACCCCAAGCCTGAGGGCTCAAAGCCGACCAAGGCCGTTGCGGCTTCAACCACGAAAGCCAAGACTACCGGCGTGCTCGCGGCAACCGGCGACACCTCGGGTGCGGCCATCGTGGCAACCGTCCTTGCGGGAACAGCCGCTATCGCCGCAGGCACCAGGGCGAGCCGTAAGCGTTCTTAGACGCCTCTGCGCACATGGCAGCTCCCGCGAAGGCCCCGAGCCCCAGCACCGTTTAACAACGCCACCGCCGAGCTCCCCTCCGGCGGTGGCGTTTTCCATATGCGTCCGCAGGGGATGCACGAGATTGTCTTTGGTCTAGCCCAACCGGCATACGCTGGCGTGCGACAATTGGGGCTGCCGATATCACAACACTGAGAGAAGCCCGTCATGGAAGCGCATCAAAAGCAGATAACCGTTTATTCGAATCATACGGAAAGCGCGCCTGTCATCTACCTTCCTGTGGTCGTGGGCGACGGCAGCGAGGTTTATAAGTGTTGCCGAGAGCTCGACTGTCCGCCATTCGCCCTCGTCACCATTGGCGGGCTCGATTGGAATCGCGAGCTGAGCCCCTGGGCATGCGACGGGACCGTACGTGATGCCGAGCCTTTCGGCGGCCAAGCTGCCGATTTTCTTGATGAGCTGCTGAATCAGATAATCCCCCAGGTCGAGTCGTCGCTTCCTCAGCCGCCCACCCGGCGCGGCATTGCCGGTTACTCGCTCGCGGGCCTCTTCGCACTCTGGTCCCTCTGGCAAACCGACGCCTTTGACCGCGCCGCGAGCGCATCGGGGTCGCTATGGTTTCCCGACTTTGTCGACCGTGCCAGCACGGCCCCTTTTGCCGGCAGCCCGCAAGCCGTCTACCTGTCACTCGGCAAAAAGGAAACCAAGACGCCCAACCGCATGATGCGGCATGTACTCGACGACACACGCGCGATGGAAGCGTTGCTCGTCGAGCGCGGCATTCCAACAACGCTGGAGCTCAACCCCGGCAATCACTTTGCCCAAACCGACTTACGCATGGCCCGCGGCATCCACTGGATACTGACACATTAAAAATGGCGCCCACGCGTACGCGCGGGCGCCATTTATTTTGTTTTAGCTGAACGCAGCTGCTACTCAGCAGCCTCCTCGAGCTCGGAGACATCAAACTCAAAATCATTGCCGGGCAAAATCGCGTTGAGCACGATGCCCGCCAGCGAGCCCACGGCAAGGCCGGAGAGCGAAATCGTCACGCCGCCCAGCTCCAGCACGATGGCACCGGCAGTGCTATAGGCAATGCCGAGCGATAGCACGAGCACCAGAGCGGCCACCAGCACGTTGCGGTTGTTCTGGAAATCGACCTGGTTCTCGATGAGGTTGCGAACGCCCACCGCGCTGATCATGCCATAGAGTACGAGCGACACGCCGCCGATTACACACGCCGGCATGGCCGCAATGACAGCCGCGAACTTAGGGCAGAACGAAAGCACGATGGCGCAGCACGCGGCAATGCGAATCACGCGCGGGTCGAACACGCGCGTCAGGGCAAGCACGCCGGTGTTCTCGCCAGACGTGGTGTTGGCCGGAGCGCCAAAGAACGACGCCAGAATCGTGGCGAGACCATCGCCGAGCAGCGTGCGATGCAGGCCGGGGTCGGCGATGTAGTTACGCTCGCAAGTGGAGCCGATAGCGGAGATGTCACCGATATGCTCGATCATGGTCGCAAAGGCCAGCGGCATGATGGTGATGATGGCCGTCGTGGCAAGACCGCTATCGAACTGCGGCCCAAAGAGCGCAAACACGGTGTTATCCCACACGATGGGCAAACCAACCCAGGGAGCGGCTGCGACGCCAGAAAAGTCGACCTCGCCCAGCGCAGTCGCAACGGCATAGCTCACCGCAACGCCCAGCAGGATCGGCACAATCTTGACCATGCCGCGGCCCCAGATGTTGCAGATGACGATCACTGCCACGGCGATAACGGCGACGAGCCAATTGGTCTGGCAGTTGGCAATGGCGGAGCTTGCCAGGATCAGACCGATGGAAATGACGATAGGGCCAGTCACCACCGGCGGGAAGAAGCGCATGACGCGCTTGGCGCCAAAGGCGCGGAACAGGGCCGCCAGCACCGGATAGAGCAGGCCAGCACAAGCTACGCCCAGACAGGCGTAGGGCAATAGCTCGGCCTCGCCGTTGGGCGCGATTGCGGCATAGCCTGCGATAAAGGCAAACGATGAGCCCAAAAATGCCGGCACCTTACCGCGCGACAAGAAGTGGAACAGCAGCGTGCCCAAGCCGGCAAACAAAAGCGTCGCCGAAACCGAGAGACCGGTGAGCACGGGCACCAGCACGGTGGCGCCAAACATGGCAAACAGGTGCTGCAGACCGAGCAGGAACATGCGCGGGCGGCCAAGCGACGATGCGTCGTAGATGGCATCGGTGACAGCGGGCGCCGAGGACTGGGACATGGATGTCCTTTCGAATGGAAGGGCGATCGGGCATATCGGATAACCTGCCCGAACGATACGATCCGAACCATTGTACGCGATACGCCATGTCTCGCACGCGCCGTCACCTGCGAACGTTACCGCTATTTCCAAACGCGCTCGGCAATACGCTTGACCAGCGCGATCTTTGCCCATTGCTCGTCCTCGGTCAGCTTGTTGCCAATCTCGCAGCTGGCAAAGCCACACTGGGGTGACAGGTACAGGTTCTCGAGCGGCACGTACTTTGCGGCTTCGCGGATGCGCTCGACGATAACATCCTCGTCCTCGAGCTCAGCGGCCTTGGTGGTTACCAGGCCCAACACGACCTTCTTGCCGGGGGCAACATACTTCAGCGGCCCAAAACCACCGGCACGGGGCGTGTCGAACTCAAGATAGAACGCATCAACGTTCTCGTGTGCGAACAGGTAGGGTGCGATAGGATCGTAGCCGCCCTCAAAGGCATAGGTCGAGTGATAGTTGCCGCGGCAAACGTGCGTATTGATAACTAGGTCGTCAGGCTTGCCCTCAATGGCGGCATTGTTGAGCGCCACGCCCAGCTCGCTTACCTTTTGCAGGTCGACCGGGCTCATGCCGGTTTTGGCGACAAAGTCGGTATCGCAATAGATGCCCCAGGTGCAGTCATCAAACTGGATGTTGCGGCAGCCTGCTGCGTACAAGTCGGCGATCACCGCGCGATAAGCGGCTGCAATGGCGTCGGCAAGTTCCTCATCGGTCTTATAGACGGCACGCAGGCTCTCCTGCTGGCCGTCGCAGCGATCGAGCGTGACCTCAGAGAACGTCTGGATCGGCGCCGGGATGGTCTGGCGTGCAACGTGGCCCTCGCCCTCAAGTGCCTTGACAAACTTAAAGTGCTCGACGAAGGGGTGGTTCTCGCCGCTGATGGGGCCGGTCACCACGGCGGTATCGGCCGTGGTCTCCTCGTCGTGGAACATATAGCCCGTACGTGAGGTGCGACGCTCGACGCCGTTCAGCCCCCACATAAAGTCGAGGTGCCAGTAGCTGCGGCGAAACTCGCCATCGGTAATCACCTGCAGGCCGGCGGCCTTCTGCTTGTCCACCAGGTCGCGAATGGCCTCATCCTCGACGGCCTTAAGACCGACGGCGTCGAGTTTGCCCGCGGCGTAGGCGGCACGGGCGTCCTTCACGGCCTGGGGACGAAGAAAACTGCCGACGATATCGGCGCGAAACGGCGCGTTCGGTTGAATCGAAGTGCTCATAGATATCTCCCTTTGCATTGGTTGCTTTACCGAGACAGAGTATGAGCGCTTATATGGCCATCGTAAAATATACGTTTATGACAGTTTGATATAGATGCTTCCTATATCAAACTGGACTGCCATAAAGAGATTTGACCCGCGCAGAGCACAGCAGCCTAGATATGCTGACGGATCGCGTCGATATAGGCTTGGCCGTAGCGCGTGAGCGTCGTGTTCTTGCGCGTGATGATGCCGATCTCCATGTACTCGTCCACATCGAGCGGAATCGAGATAATACCGGGGCCGTTAAGTTCATGGCTGATCACACCCGAACACACCGTATAGCCGTTAAGGCCCATAGCCAGGTTGAACAGTGTCGCACGATCACGTACGCGGATATTCTTGCGACGCTCAAAGGTCGAGGTCAGTTCCTCGGAATAGTAAAACGAGTTGTAGCTGCCCTGCTCGTAGGACAGGAACGGATAGTCTTCCAAGTCCTCGAGCGTTACGCTGGCGCGGTCCGCCAGTGGATGGTCGGCGCATACAAAGACATGCGGCGCGGCGCAGAAGAGCCCCTCGAATACGAGCTCGTTGGCGGCGAGCATGCGCTCGATGACCTCGCGATTGTGCTCCGACAGATACAGGATGCCCAGCTCGCTTTTCATATGCGCGACGTCCTCGATAATCTCGTGAGTCTGCTCCTCGCGCAGGGTAAAGTCGTAGCGCGCGGCATCGAACTCACGGATCACATCGACAAACGCGTTGACGGCAAAGGAATAATGCTGACAGCTCACACTAAAATGCGGCACCTGCTCGGATGCGCCCTTGTACTTACCTTCGAGCAGATCGGCCTGGTCAAGCACCTGTCGCGCGTAGCCCAAGAAGGTCTCGCCTTCCTCGGATACAACGACACCCTTGTTAGTGCGCTCAAAGATGCGCACACCCATCTCGTTTTCGAGATCGCGAATCGATGCGGTAATCGAAGGCTGCGACACAAAGAGCCGGCGCGAGGCCTCGGTGATGCTGCCGCATTCGGCAACTTTGACGACATATCTGAGCTGCTGGAGCTTCATAGCCTTCTCCCTAGACGTTCGTGATGCCAAGACCCGCCGCGTCCATCTGGCGCATAAACGGCGGCATCTCCCCCGTCGCGGCGCAGGCGGCAATCTGATGCAGAGCCCCGGCAACCGCATCGTCTGCCGCAGCGCCGATATGCCAGCGCGCGGCAGCCGTGACAGCCTCGTTGGCATTGGCGACTGCAACGGAGTTGGGAACGGCATCGATCATGGGCAAATCGTTATCGGAATCGCCAAATACGGCCACCTCATCGGGCGTCAGACCCAAAGCGCGCGCCAACTCCAGCGCAGCGCAACCCTTGTCCCAACCGGCTGGAAGAATGTCGAACAGGCGCACTCGGTTGTTGGGAAACACAAGCGAGAGTTCCGGCACCTCAGCGGCAACGCGCTCGCGTAGCTCCGCGAGCTCCTCACGCGAACGGGCGCTCCAGATATTCGCCTTGAACACCGGCGCGTCATCGACGACGGGACGGCACGGGGCTTCTTCGCCTTTGAGCCATGCGTTGCCGCCCGACTCCATGGCGCGACGAACGCGCTCGGGGTCACTCGTCACGCAATAGGCATCGTTACCCCAAAAGTCATCGCCCAGGCTGTAGACCTTCAGATAGGTATCGTCGGTCTCTTGCTCAAGATAGTCGGCAAGGCGCATGAGGGCACCGTTGTCGCTCGCACGGGAGGCAACAACCTCGCCGTCGACAAACATCACCTGGCCGTTACAGAACGCGCCAGTCGAAAAACACTCGGAACGATTTTTGAACATCCAGCCCATCGCGGACGGCTGGCGACCCGAAACCGGGCCAAAGTGCAGACCCGCCGCCTGCATGGCATGAATGCCCTCGATGACGTAGTCGCTGGCGCCGTCATGCCCGGCTGGAATCAGCGTATCGTCCATATCGGTCAGCACAAGTTTAATCATAAGGCCCCCATTCGTATCGGTCCTACCTATTGTAACGACCTGCCAAAATAAACCTGTCCCTTTTTGGCAGGTGCGCTAGTATAGGGAACAACAGATTCGATGCGGGAGTGCCGGCGGTGCAAACCACAAGGCTGAGAGGGCATGGGGCTCAATCCTTTGAACCTGTCAGTTAATGCTGGCGTAGGGAGCATGCCGCCTTTACAGGGGCGCTGTCTATGCACAGCGCCCCTTTTCTATGCCAAGGAGGCATGTGCAGTGATTGATTCGGAACAGCTTAAGCAACATATGGTCAAGGCCGTGGAGGAGATTCGCGCCACCAATCCGATGGCCGGCTCCATCACCAACACGGTGACGATCGACTTTGTCGCCAACGCACAGCTCGCCGTGGGCGGATCGGCCGCCATGGTCTATCTGCCCGACGAGGGCGAGGCGCTCGTTGCCGGCGGCGGCGCCATCTATCTCAACATGGGCACGCTCTTCCCCATCTACGAGCAGACGATTCCCCGCGCGGCCAAGGCGGCACACGACGCCGGCAAGCCCTGGGTGCTCGATCCGGTGGGCCTGGGCATCGGTAGCCTGCGCACCCAGCTGGTAAACGAGCTCAAGCAGTACAAGCCCGCCATCGTGCGCGGCAACGCCTCCGAGATCATCGCGCTCGCCGGCCTGTGGGGTCTTGAGGGCGAGGCGGCCGATCTGAGCCGCGTACGCGGTGTCGATACCACCGACACGGTAGACGCCGCCCGCGATGCCGCCGTGGCGCTCGCCCGCTACACCGGCGGCGCCGTAGTGGTCTCGGGCGGAGTCGACCTGATCACCGACGGCACGACGGTGGCCAAGTCCCACGGCGGCAGCCCGCTCATGTCCAAGATCACCGGCTGCGGCTGCTCACAGGGCGGCGTGCTGGCCGTGTACGCCTGCGCCGCCGACCCGTTTACGGCCGCCGTCTGCGGCACCGCCGTCTACAACGTTGCCGGCACGCGTGCCGCCGCTGTCGCCGATGCCCCGGCAAGCTTTAAGGTCGCCTTTATCGACGAACTCTACCGCGCGACCGCCCAAGACATTGCCGATAACCGACTCGAGCTCGAGGAGGCATAGGCCATGTCCGAGCCCACAACCAATACCGGCATGAACACGCTCGTCGCCGTGGCCATCGCCCCGTGCGGTACGGGCGACGAGCTGTCCGCCGAGGTCGCCGAGGTCGTGCGCGTCATTCGCGAGAGCGGCCTTCCCAACCGCACCACCTCGATGTTCACCGAGATCGAGGGCGACTGGGACGAGGTCATGCAGGTCGTGCGCGACGCAACCTTTGTGTTGGCGAGCAAGGGCATCCGCACCGAAGTCGTGCTCAAAGCCGATATTCGACCCGGATTTACCGACACCATGACTGGCAAACTCGAGCGCATGGAAGCGCAGATCAAAAAGCAGGAGGAAGCACGATGAGCATCCGCGACAACCTTGATATCTCGGCCTATCTGGTACTCGGCCCCGAAAACACCCTCGGGCGCCCCGTGGGCGATGTGGTGGCCCAGGCACTCGACGCCGGCTTTACCTGCATTCAGGTGCGCTCCAAGGTGGCAAGCGCCCGCGAGATTATCGCGCTGACCGGCGACGCCGCTCAGGCTATCGCACAGGCCGGCAAGACCGGTCAGGTCGCCTTGTTGATCGACGACCGCCTGGACTGCGTACTCGCCGCGCGCGAGCAGGGTATTGCTGTCGACGGCGTGCACGTGGGCCAGAGCGACATTCCCGTCGAGGTCTGCCGCAAACTTTTGGGCCCCGATGCCATTGTGGGCCTTTCGGCCCGTTGCGAGGAGATGCTCGAGTACGCCAAGACCGCCGACATGAGCTTGGTCGACTACCTGGGCATCGGCCCGCTCCACGAGACCGAGACCAAGCGCGACTGCGGACGCGCAGCCGATGGCTCCATCATCACCAAGAGCTTTGAGGACCTGGCCGCACTCCACGCGGCAAGCCCCGTGCCCATCGTGGTGGGCGGCGGCGTCAAGACGGCCGACCTGCCGCAGCTCAAGGCCACCGGCGTCGACGGCTTCTTTGTGGTGAGCGCCGTCTGCAGCGCCGACGACCCCTACGCCGCCGCCAAGGAACTCGTCGACACCTGGCAGCAGGCATAAGTCTAGGCCGAGCAGTTGCTCCGCGGCCTCATATCTTCAGCAATAGAAAGCGCATCCCAGTTTGGACCTCCATTCCGGGATGCGCTTTCCGCATGCGACCCTTACCCCGCCAGATACGCTTCCAACGCCGGCAAAGTCGCCTCCGCATCGCGGCGGCCGATCTGGTAGATGCGCTCGAGCTCATCGGGTTCGCGGCATAGCGACGGCACTTTCACCGATTCGCTCGGACGCACCACAAAGATATCGCCGGCAGCCTCGCGACGTGCCAGGTCATCGAGCGTGGCATTGTAAACCTCATGCCGATGCTCAAGCGCTGCGACAAACTCCGGGTAGTGACGGAACACGCGACGCAGCATGTGCATCACGCTGTTGGGCTGCTTCACAAAGCCCGCCGGCTGCGTGAGTACCACGATATTGCGGTCATACCCCTGCGCAAACAGCCATGCACTGGGAATAGAATCAGCCACGCCACCATCCAGATACTTATGCCCGTCAATAGCAACGGGACGCGTCGCCACAGGAATCGCCGACGATGCCCGGATCCACTCGATATCCCGCTCGTCGCCATAAGGCAGGTCGTGGTAGACAGCCTTGCCCGTCTCGATATCGGTGCACACGCACGTAAACCGCATGGGACAGGCGCGATACGCCTCCAAGTCAATGGGATCGCGCTCGATAGGCACCTCGTGATAGGCAAAATCGGCATTGAACATATCACCGGTCCGCAGCCAGCTTGCTACACCCGCATAGCGCTTATCGGCACAATAGGCCTTGTTATAGCGAATGGCACGGCCGATCTGGCGCGATTTAAAGTTGTAGCCAAACGCCGCGCCCGCCGAGACACCCACCATATGGTCGCAGGTCAAGCCGTGCTCCATCCAAACGTCGAGCACGCCCGCCGTATACATACCGCGGTAGCCGCCTCCCTCGAGTGCCAGCCCCACCGTGCGCGTCGTATCCGGCTGTGCCATGCGACCATCTCCGTTCCTGCGTTTAAAACCGGAACAAGTATACCCGTCAACATATATCGTCTCAGTCGCATTTTCATCGAACATCGCATCGTCGCGCTACCGCCTGTCGAATAATAGCCGCCCACAGCATGTGCACCCATATATAATTCTGCACTGTTGTTTATACTACTCAGCAGTTATCAACAGCGAACATTAGCCGGTAAATTAACCCAACAACGCAGCAAGGCGGGGGCCTGGATACACGCAAAGCGCCAAACAACAACGCGTGTGCACAACGAGCTCGCCCGACGCAATCCGCCCGACCTCAGAAAGCCGCTTACGACATGGATACTGTCAGCAATTACACCGAAACGCTCGAAAAGACCGTCCGTGACCTTCTCGAGCGTCAGGATGATCTGATTAGGACCGCCTTTACCGACCAGCTTACCGGACTTGGCAACCGCGGCGGCTTTGCCCGCTCCCTCGAGGAGCTCTGGGAGCAGGACATCCCCGTTACCACGGCGTTCATCGACATCGACAATCTCAAGCACTGCAACGACGTCTTTGGGCATGACGAGGGCAACCGCTATATCTTGCAGGTAAGCCTCTATCTCAAACTGTATATGAAAGTGGACGAAGCGGCGTTTCGCATAGGCGGCGACGAGTTTGCCATCCTATCTACGATTGCGACCGAGGACGACCTCGCCGAACGTCTGGAACACTGCCGAACGGTCCTGCTCAAAAACAACGATTCCGAGATGCCCCGCTCGTTTAGCTATGGAGTGTCGTATGCCGACCCCGCCCTGGGCGAAGCCCCCAATCGCATGACGCTCGATGCCGACCATCGCATGTACGACTACAAGCTACGTCATGCCATGCACCTTGATCGACGCAATATCACGCAAGTCCACGCCGACGACTTCGAAATAAGCGATCGCATTTTCGATGCCTTTTCGATGCTCAACGAGGGCCGCTATTTCTTTATCGAGAACTTGGACAAACATCGCACCCTTTGGTCACAAGGCGCCTTGCGCGATCTTGGCCTTCCCCCGGAGCACATAGACAACTGTCGCGATTACTGGAAAACGCGCGTGCATCCCGATGACCTTGAGGCTTTTACCGACGACATCGACAAGTCTATAACGGCACTAAACACCGTCGAGTTATGCAGTACCGCGTACGCAATGCCGCCGGCGACTACGTCCTCTGCCGTGCTCGCGGGTTTCGTATCGACGGCGACGGAAATGTCCCCTCGCTCTATGTCGGCGAGATCGTCAACCACGCACTTGCCGAAACCGTCGACGCCGCCACAGGCCTCGGAACGCAGCGTATGCTGGTCAACGCCATCGATGCCTGCCGCCGCGACCGTTGCGAGACGGGGCTTATAGCGGTGCGCGTTCGTGGCACGACAAAGCTCAACGAACTCTACGGGGCCGAGGCTGTCGACAACATGCTTGCCGAATACGCGGGCCGCATGCTGTCGATCACCCGAGGCAGAAGCAGGGTTTACCGTTCACGAAGCGTCCAGTTCGTCGTGCTTAGCAACGATTTGGACCACGAGGCATTCGAGCAACTAACCCGCCATCTTAAAGAGGCCGTTTTCGCTCCTGTGCAAATCGCAGGCGACACCATTACTCCCGTCTGTCTTGTCGTCCCGGCCTTTTACGAGTACTTAACCCATCAGGCGACCGCCGTTTTAGGCGAACTCGACCGTCGCCTTCGCACGGCCGGCGGGCTTGTTCCCAACGACAGCCTCCCCATACCCGAGGCGGAGCGCAAAAGCGCCATCGCCGAACGTATCGACTCACTCACGGGCCTCTATCGACCCAGCGAGTTTATGCGGCGTGCCAACGCATTTCTCGAGGCAAGGCACGACGGCGCCTGGTGCATCGCCACGGTCGACATGGGTCACATGCGCCTGTTTAATGAATGGCACGGCCAGGCCGAGGGTGACCGCGTACTCGCCGATGTGGGCACGGTCCTCAAGGACATCGAGAATGCCGATATGGGCGTCGCAGGGTACTGGGGCCAAGATGACTTTTGCGTACTCATCCCCTTTAAGCACATCACCGTCCATCAAATCTACAACCGCGTTCGCGAGGCCGTAGCCAGGCATGATGACGGCGTAGGTTTTTGGCCGTCCATGGGCGTTTACCCCATCGACTCCAATGAGGAGATCACCATCGATGCGCAGGCGAAGGCCATGTTTACCAATCGACGCGCAAAAAACGACTTTAAGGAGCGCATTGCCATTTTCTGCCCCGCGGAGTACGAGCGCGAAGTCGCGTTCCACCGCACGCTGACCGAATTCCAGTACGCGCTCTCAGATGGTCGTATTACCTACCACTTGCAGCCCCAGGTCGATATGGAAACCGGCGAGATTATTGGCGCCGAAGCACTCACCCGCTGGATTGACAAGGACGGCTCTCTCATTTCGCCCGCAACGTTTATCCCCGCACTCGAGGAAAGCGGCTTTGTGGTGACGCTCGACAAGTACATTTGGCAGGGTGTCGCCTCATGGCTGCGCGAGCGCATCGATCGAGGACTTCGCGTGGTTCCGGTTTCGCTTAATGTGTCACGCGTGGATATCCTTGCCTGCGACGTTGCCGAACATATGGGATCGCTTGCCGCCCAATACAACCTACCGCCCGAGCTCATGCGTATCGAGATCACTGAGACGGCTTATACGGGAGAGTCCGAGGCCGTGGACAAGCTGACGGCCGACCTGCACACCCGCGGCTTCTCGACCTATATGGACGATTTTGGCACCGGCCAGTCCACGCTCGCGATGCTCAAGAACGTCAACGTCGACGTCATCAAGCTCGACCGCACCTTTGTGCCCACCGACCGCGATCAAGGCCGCAGCACGCAAATCATTTCATCGATGCTCGAAATGGCGCAGTCGCTCCATCTGCCCGTCGTGGTCGAAGGCGTCGAGACAAATGAGCAGGCGAGCATGCTACGCCACATGGGCGCCCGTTACGCTCAGGGCTTCCTCTACTACCGCCCCATGCCGGCGAAGGATTTTGAGGCACTGCTCGATGGTGGCAATAACAACTGATACGCTCGCGCGCAAAACGCCACCGCCGAAGGGGGCATTTGTCTCCATTAGCTAGCTTATATCCCCAATTCAAACCGAATTGGGGATATGATACAAACCATTGTTCCGCCCAAGGAGGTTATTCATCATGAACGAGCCATATCGCCTGGGTGAGCAATCGATTATTGCCTATCTCCAGCGACTTGCGAATGGCATCTCGACCGCCGAACTCGATGTTGCCGCGCTGCCTGCTGAACTACGCGCCGTTGGCGAGCAACTGCAAAAGACGCATGCCATCCTGCAACAAGAGCGCCGGCTGCTTGAGAGCAACGCCTATATCGACCCGCTCACCAACTTGGGCAACCGCAGCGGACTCGACCGTCACGTCGAGCAACTCTGGCGCAAAGGCGACCCCTTCACCTGCGCCTATATTGACATCGACCATCTCAAACATTGCAATGATAGGTTTGGCCACGCCGAAGGCAATCGCTATATTCTGAGCATCTGCCGCACGCTCTCCGAAGCCATGGAGCACAATGAGATGCTGTTCCGTATCGGTGGAGACGAGTTTGTGCTCATCTCGCTCTCCGCAAACGAGACTGAACTCGAGCAGCGCTTGGAACAGGTACGTACCGGACTGATCGAGGCGAGCTCAGGTGGCAAGGCGCCTATGATCGGCAGCTTTAGCTTTGGCTGCTCGCGCGTCGATCCACTTGCCGGCGACACGCGTCGCCAGATGACGATGGATGCCGATCGCAAGATGTATCGCTATAAGCTTATGCATCGTGTGCAGCAACCGAAAGACAATGACGCGCCGCAACGCCCAATCGTCGATCAGCTTCCCTGCAACGACCGGGTGTTCCAAGCGATCTCCATGAGCTCCGAGACGCGCTATCCGTTCATCCTTAACCTCGATACGGGCGAATCGCAATGGTCGGTTAACGCCGTGCGCGATTTTGACCTGCCCTCCCAGCATCCTTTTAATTCGGTCGATATGTGGCTTGCCCGCGTTCATCCCGAGGACCGCGACAACGTACGCGCCGAGCTCGACATGGTGATAAACGGCACGTGGCACTTCCACTACATGCAGTATCGCGTAATGGATGCCACCGGAAAATACGTGCTTTGCGACTGCACGGGCTACCGCTTGGACGGCACCGATACCGAGCCCAGCATGTATGTGGGCATTATCGTCAACCGAAGCCTAGCAGATACGACCGATTCCGTGACCGGCCTGGGCGATGTCCACGCGCTGGTCAACGCTATTGGAGAGATGCGCCGTGTGCCGCACGAGGCAGGCTTTATTGCCATTAAGGTCGACGATATCGCCGAGGTCAATGCCCGCTTTGGATTCGATGCAGGCGACCGCGTGCTCGCCGAAAGCGCCGCCTGCCTCATGGATTGTTCGCGCGGCAAGGGACGCCTGTTCCGCTCGACGGGGCCGATGTTCGTGGCGCTTTTCGACGACTTTGATCCCGAAGAGACCGACGCGATCGCGGAAGAAATCGAGCGGTTCCTGGGTTCTCCCGTGCTCATCGGCTCACTTGAATATCAGCCACCCATTCGTGTGGCGACGCTTCATCTGGACAGCGTTGACCGACAGCCCGTTTCCATTTTGAACGAGCTCAAAGCGCTGCTCGGGAAAGCCGTGCAGGTGCCAGGTACCAAACTGGATTAGCACCGCGCCCGCGCCGCCTCCCCCATCGTGCGATAATCCTCTGCAGAAGTCACCAAAAGCAGAGGGAGTTTGTGATGAAGGTTCTTTTAGTCAATGGCAGCCCCAAGGCAAACGGCAACACCGCCCGCGCACTCGCCGAGGTCGCAGAGCAACTTAATGTAGAAGGCATTGATACCGAGGTGTTTCAGCTGGGCGCCAAGCCCATTCGCGACTGCATTGGCTGTGGCCAGTGCGGCAAGCTTGGCGGTCGCTGCACCTTTGACGACGACGTGGTGAACGAGCTCATCGCTGCCGCCAAACAGGCCGACGGTTTTGTCTTTGGCTCGCCCGTCTACTACGCGCACCCCAGCGGCCGCATCCTTTCGGCACTCGATCGCGCATTCTATGCCGGCAGCAAGGCCTTTGCGCACAAGCCGGGCGCCGCGGTCGCCGTCGCCCGCCGTGGCGGCACGTCGACCACGTTCGATGTACTCAACAAGTACTTCACCATCAACCAGATGCCCGTAGTTGCTTCCACCTACTGGAACAACGTGTTTGGCCGCGTGTCCGGCGACGCCGATGGGGATGCCGAGGGCCTTGCCACCATGCGAAACATCGGCAAAAACATGGCCTGGCTCCTGCGCTGCATCGAGGCAGGCCATGCCGCCGGTATCAACGCACCCGAGGCAGATCGCGCAACGACCAACTTCATCAGGTAGAACGGCGGAACAAAATGATTCAGATTTTTGGCACCAAGAAGTCCTTCGATACCAAGAAGGCGCAGCGCTTTTTTAAGGAGCGCCGCATTAAGGTGCAGTTTATCGACCTTAAGGAAAAGGAGATGAGCAAAGGCGAGCTCACGAGCGTGATGCAGGCGGTCGGCGGTATCGACAAGTTGCTCAATCCCAAAGCCAAGGACGAGGAGACGCTCGCACTCATCCAGCACCTCACCCCTAGCCAGCGCTTCGACAAGCTGCTCGAGAACCAGCAGGTTCTAGCCGAGCCCATCGTGCGCAACGGCAAAAAGGCCACCGTCGGTTATTGCCCCGATGTATGGGGAGCCTGGGAGTAGCTTGTGTTATTTGCCGGCGCGTGGGTATAAGAGCAGGCGTTTGGCATAAGATTCAACTGTAAGCCATGTCTAACAAAGGAGGGCACATGCCCAACAAACCCGTGAAGATCATCATGCTTACCGGATACCTCGGTGCCGGCAAGACCACGCTGCTCAACCACATCCTCGCTAACGACGGCGGCATCCGCGCCGCCGTGATCGTCAACGATATCGGCGAGATCAATGTGGACGCCAGTCTCATCGCCGACGGCGGCCTTTCCGAGACCGACGACCTCATCCCGCTCACCAACGGCTGCATCTGCTGCACACTTTCGGATGACCTGGCCAACCAGCTGCAGGGCATCGCCGATTCGGGCAACTTCGATTACATCATCATCGAGGCCTCGGGCATTTGTGAGCCCATCCCCATCGCCTACACCATCTCGAGCTTCTGCGACGAGGCCAAGGTGGGCGGCGAGCCCAAGCTCGCGCTCGACAACATCGTGGCCGTAGTCGATTGCGCCCGTATGTACGACGAGTTCAACGGCGGCCGCGACCTGCTGGCCGAGGATATCGACGAGGACGACATCGAGAGCCTGCTCATCCAGCAGATCGAGTTCTGCTCCACGCTGATCCTCAACAAGACCGATACCGTGAGCCCCGAGCAGATCGCCGAGCTCAAGGCTATCGTGCGCAGCCTGCAGAAGGACGCCGTGATTGTCGAGGCTCAAAACGGAGAGGTTCCTATGGAGGAGCTGCTCGACACCGACCGCTTCGACTTTATGCGCGCCTACAACTCCGCCGCCTGGATCGAGGCCATGGAGCATCCCGAGGAGCACGATGACCCCGAGGTGCTCGAGTACGACATCGAGACCTTTGTGTACTCGCGCCGCAAGCCGTTTGACCTGCAGAAGTTCACCGATTTTGTTGAGCAGGAGTGGCCCGACGAGGTCATTCGCGTCAAGGGCCCGCTGTGGCAGACCGGCGATCCGGACATGTGCTACATGTTCGAGCAGGCCGGCCACCAGATGCGCCTGATGGAGAACGGCCTGTTCGTTGACTCGGCACCCGAGGGCGAGAAGCAGAAGATCATCGACGAGAACCCCGAGATCATGCAGATTTGGGACGACGAGACGGGCGACCGCATGACGAGCCTGTGCATCATCGGCCGTCACATGGACAAGGATGCGCTCATCGCCTCCCTCGATGCCTGCCTGACCGACTGGCACCGCGCCTAGGTTTATCCAAGCGGGCATTTGTCTGCCTACGTAACCGCCAAACCACCACGAAGGTGCCTGTCCCCTTCGTGGTGGTTTTTCGTTCTGAGCCAAGGAGATTCATGTTCAACATTGTGCTGTATGCGCCCGAGATTCCGGCCAATACGGGTAATATCGGCCGTACCTGCGTGGTCACCGGCGCCCGCCTGCATCTGGTGGAGCCGCTGGGGTTTTCGCTCGACGACAAAACGGTGCGTCGCGCCGGCCTGGGCTACTGGCAAAACTTGGACGTGACCACCTATGCCAGCTGGGAGGATTTCCTTGCGCGCAATGGTCTCTCCCCTGCCGACGAACGCCTGCATCTGCTGACCAAAAAGGCACGCCGCACCTATGCGCAGAGCACCTACCGCGACGGCGACTACTTGGTCTTTGGCAGCGAGAGCTCGGGCATTCCCGAGCCACTGCTTGCCGCGGCGCCCGAGCGCTGCGAGCGCATCCCCATGCTGCGCGATTGCGACTCACTCGATAACGCCGAGGCTTGGGAAGCCCACGAAGAATCGCTGGGGCATACCGAGGACAGCCACGAGGCCATTCTTCAACAGGACATCTGCGGCAACTTCATCAATCCGGACGACTACCGCATCAGCGCACTCAACCTCTCCAACAGCGCCGCCATCGTCCTCTACGAAGCCCTGCGCCAAACAGGCTTTCCGGGAATGTGACAAAGGAACTGTCCCTTTGTCACATTCAAGCGCCATATAGTTAAACGTAATTAATCGCTTTTAACTGAAATTAACTAAAATAAAATGAAGTTAACTCGAGACACTGAAGGAGGGCACAGTGGAGTATCTCGAAAACCCGTTTACTCCTAGTTTTGGTGAGGTTCCCGCACATCTTGCCGGAAGGCAGGAGATCATTCGTGATCTGGACCGTGCTTTCTTGAGCCAGCGCAGACGCCCAGAACTGACCTCTATCTTCTCGGGGGCACGCGGAACCGGTAAAACCGCTCTCATGTCGTCGCTCGCGACAAGGGCGGAATCCCACGGCTGGATAGCCGTAAAGACGACCGCGCTCCCGGGAATGCTTGAGGAAATCGAGCTCGGGGCGAAACGTGCTGCCGGCCATCTTATCGACCCGTCCAACCACTTCGAAGTCACCGGTCTCGGAATTGCACCGCTCGGCAGCATCGAGGTCAGTCGCGTTCACGATGCCTCAACCTGGCGTTATCGCATGAGCGACATCATCGACCAGCTCAACGAGGCGGGCACCGGTCTGCTCGTCACGGTTGACGAGGTGGACCCGACACTCGACGAGATGATTCAGCTCGCAGCAACGTATCAGCACTTTGTGACCGATGGGAAACGCGTCGCCCTGCTCATGGCGGGACTTCCCAACAACGTCTCGACGTTGCTGAACCACAAGACGGTCTCGTTCCTTCGCCGCGCCCAACAATATCATCTGGGTCGCATTGCCGACTATGACGTACGCGAGGCCTTGATTCGCACAATCCAGGAAAACGATCGCCTGGCAGATGCTGAGGGAATCGATAGAGCCGTTCGCTCGATCTCTGGTTTTCCCTTCCTATTGCAACTCGTAGGCTACCGTGCCTGGGATCTCACAAGCGATTCGAAGGAAATCTCGTCACGCGACTTTGACCTGGGAATCAAAATCGCGCGCGACGAGATGGACGACCGAATCCTCGCGGCAACCTATCGGGAACTCACTGCAGAGGACAAGCGATTCCTCATCGCCATGCTCGATGACGAGGAAGAGTCCACCACCGCCGACCTTGTCGAGCGCCTTAAGCGTTCGCCGCAGCAGGTCTCCCGCTACCGACGCCGAATGATAGATGCCGGCATCATCGGGGAACGAGGACGAGGGCTCGTCGCATTTGAATTGCCATTCTTCCGCGACTATCTCGCGGCTCAATGCGTGAAATAGGCATCAATGAGGCAAAGGGGCTGTCCCTTTGCCTCATTGTCTATAGGTAGCGGCCGGTGATGCTTGCGGAGCAGGCCACGATGTCGCCCGGCGTACCGGCGCAGACGATTTGCCCGCCCGCGTCGCCACCGCCCGGGCCCATGTCGATCACGTAATCGGCGTTACGGATAAGGTCGAGATCGTGTTCGATCACGATAACCGTGGCGCCCTTGGCAACGAGGCCGTCAAACACACTCAGCAACACCTGAACATCGAGCGGATGCAGGCCAATCGTGGGTTCGTCGAACACGAATACGGCATCATCCTGCACGCGGCCCATCTCGCTCGCGAGCTTAAGGCGCTGTGCCTCGCCGCCCGAAAGCGCCGGCGTGGGCTCACCGAGCGTGAGATAGCCCAAGCCCAAGTCGTGCAAGGTCTGCAAGCGCGCCTGAACCTTCTTGAGCCCCAGTGTGGCGTCGATGGCCTCGTCCACACTCATGTCCATGAGCTGCGGCAACGTAAGGAGACTCCCGTCCTTGCCCTCGCGATGGATATGCGAAGCCGCGTCTGCATAACGTGAGCCGCGACATGCCGGGCAGACGATCTCGACGTCGGGCAAAAACTGCACGTCGAGTGATATCGAGCCCGTGCCATCGCACGTAGGGCAGCGCAAGGCGCCGGTGTTGTAGCTAAAGGCACCCGCCTTGTAGCCGGCTGCCTTGGCCTCGGACGTACGGGCGAAGGCGCGACGCAGCTCGTCATGAATGTCGGCATAAGTCGCCACTGTCGAGCGCACGTTGGCGCCGATAGGCGTAGCGTCAATCAGGTTTGCGCGGGCAATGCCTTCGGCATCGACCCAGCGCACATGTTTTGGCAGGCGCTCGCCGGCTGCCTGCGCCTTAAGCGCCGGGATGAGCGTCTCGAGCACCAACGTCGTCTTGCCCGAACCCGAAACGCCCGTAACCGCAACAAGGCGGCCGCGCGGGATATCAACTTCGAGCGGCTTAACGGTATGGATGGCATCGGTTGCCATGCGAATATGCCCCTGGTCGAACATTTCCTCGTCAGTCACCTGCGGACGCAGGCGCTTGGACTCTGCGCGCAAAAACGGGGCGATGCGGCTGCCCTGCGATTGTTCGACCTCGTCCACCGTACCTGCAGCGATCAC
>OLNF01001334.1_pt1 | contig 21271 bp, 18 predicted proteins | sample 1673061 | NCBI WGS metagenome assembly OLNF01 (sample SAMEA3136751, study PRJEB25190) | human gut metagenome
TCCATGCTCAACACGCCCAACACCTTTGGCATCTACGTGTGCGGCAAGGTGTTCCATTGGGTCGAGGAGACCGGCGGACTTGCCGCCATGGCCGAGCGCAACTGGGCCAAGGCCAACCTGCTCTACGATCTGCTCGAGCACAGCGAGCTGTTCCATGGCACCACGCAGGCCGACAGCCGCTCCATTGCCAACGTCACCTTCCGCACCGGCGACGCCGAACTCGACGCGGCCTTTGTCGCAGGCGCGGCCGAGCACCAGATTCAAAACGTCAAGGGCCATCGCCTGGTGGGCGGCATGCGCGCCAGCGTCTACAACGCCGTGACCATGGAAGACGTGCGGGCACTGGCTTCCTACATGAAGGACTTCGAAGCGCAGCATAGTTTGGGTCCGCGATCTAACTAGCCCGCAACCCGCGGGCCGACCAGCCACCTCAGACCACCCTGTTTAGATCAAAACCTGCTAAGGAGTTTTTCCATGCGTAAGATTAAGACCATCGACGACATCACTAAAGACGGCAAAGTCGAGTTTGGCGAGGGCTACGAATTTGTGGGCACCGCCGAGGAGGCCGACGCCATCCTGATGCGCTCCACCGACCTGCACGGCTACGAGCTGCCCGAGGGCATCCGCGCTATCGCCCGCTGTGGCGCCGGCGTCAACAACATCCCCGTCGAGGAGTACGCCAAGAAGGGCGTCGTCGTCTTTAACTCCCCCGGCGCCAACAGCAACGCCGTCAAGGAGCTCGTCCTGGGCATGCTGGTGCTCTCGAGCCGCGGCGTGGTGCAGTCGATGAACTGGGTGCGCGACAACGCCGACGATCCCGAAATTCAGGTCGACGCCGAGAAGGCCAAGAAGGCCTTTGTGGGCCGCGAGCTCAAGGGCAAGCGCATCGGTGTTATCGGTCTGGGCAACGTGGGCTCCAAGGTCGCCAACGCCTGCGTCGATCTGGGCATGGATGTCTACGGCTATGATCCGTTCATTTCCGTCGAGCACGCGTGGGTGCTGAGCCGCGAGGTGCAGCGTGTGGGCACGCTCGAGGACCTCTGCCGCGGCTGCGACTACCTCACCGTGCACGTGCCCAGCAAGGCAGACACCATCGGCATGATCAGCACCGAGCAGATCAACCTGCTCGCCCCGGGTGCTGTGCTCATCAACTACGCACGCGAGACCATCATTGACGAAGACGCCGTCGACGCCGCCCTGCGCGAGGGCAAGCTAAGCTGGTTTAGCTGCGACTTTGCCACGCCTAAGACCGTCAAGATGCCCAACACGTTTATCACCACGCACTCGGGCGCCGGCACCGGCGAGGCCGAGGCCAACTGCGCCGACATGGCCATCAGCGAGCTCAAGGATTACCTGGAGAACGGCAATATCGCGCACAGCGTCAACTACCCTGCCTGCAGCATGGGCAAGGCGCGCGCCGCGAGCCGCATCGCCTGCCTGCATGCCAACGTGCCCAACATGATCGGCCAGATCACAGCCATCCTGGCCAAGGACAACGCCAACGTGCAGCGCATGACCAACGAGTCCGCCGGCGAGAACGCCTACACCATGTTCGACACCGACGAGCACCTGAACAGCAGCACGATCGAGGCGCTTAAGCAGATTCCGTCGATGTATCGCGTGCGCGTGATTAAATAGCGGCGGCGCCAAGCCTGTCAGACAGGCCACGAAGCCCATTCGGCCCCCCGTTTTCACGAAACGGGGGGCCGATTTCGTTACTCCGGACGGCTTCAAAATGATACCCAGAACAAGTTTTTTCGGATAATCGACGGTAAGACCCAAATCACTCAGCGCACCCGCTTTGATAAACAGCTTTATCAGGGACTTTAGTAGGTAAAAATCGATCTCTATGTGCCGAATGTAAGTTGACTGTCTATTTTCCGAAACAACTTATTCTAGATGGCATTTTTAAGACCCCTCCAAGGCAAAATTGAAGCTTTTTGCGACCAAAACTCTAGTTCACGCGACCGTTTTCCACCCGCGCGACTACATTTCCGCCCAATTGATAAAAATCTCCTCACGAAGCCGCCGTTCGAGCTCCTGCTGCCGCGGCGTCTTGTCTTTCAGCGGCACATCGAGATAGGACATGATGAGCTCCATCACCACGCGGAAGGCATCGGAGTCGGCCAGCTGACCATAAGTCATCAGAACGACGGGATATCCCATCGCTTGCAGGGCAGTCGTTCGATCGGAGTCCGAAATCTTGGATTCTATGGATCCGTGAATGGCTTTACCTTGGCATTCAACCAGACACTCTCGGCTGCCGTCCTTATTTGCCAGCAGGATATCGGCATAGCGCCTATCAAGACCCGAAATCAGGCGGGCGCTGCGCGTCATACGAATCTCAACGTTATTGGTGAGGTACAGCCCTTCGCCGCCGCGCAGCCTCGTAAGGCCAAACAGCATCGAAGCCTGGACCTCGAGCGGCGATGCTGCCATCCCCGTAATGCATTTCGCGGCTCGTATGAACGATTTGGCGCCGCGGAGCCCCCGGATCTTATCGACGAACTCTGCAAGCTCAGAGAGCTCGATCAAGGGCGGTCGTTTCCAAAAGTCCGTTGGATTCCCCGAGACATCTTTTACGTTTTCCCAGCCCAACTGTGCGTCACCCCACCGGTCCCCATATGCCTGCACAAGTGCCGACTTTACCTGAGACGCAATCTTGCACACGGCAAAGGTGCCGCACATCTCATACATGCACATGATTAGACGCTCGTTTGAGACCGAGGAAGCCAGGGTCAACAGGGTAAAGAGTGGGGACGCGACATCGAGGCCAAACTCTGTCTGCCGCACGGAGTCAAACGGCCTCTCCCCGTTCCAAACATGCCTGACAATGCGATCGCCCTTACGTCCACAGCTGCCCTGCGCCAAAACGTGTAGCGGGGTGCCCAGAAAATGCGCGACGAATGGATGCTCGCAAAGACGCTCCCTGCGCGGATCGTCCGCAGAATCGGGCAGGTCCGGCATTATCGCCAAGACCTGTGGAGGTATCCGGTGATACCGAAAGGCAGATATGTCGCACAGCATGTCGTCCATAAAGGCTACGTACCCACTGCGCCGTTTGTGAACCCGCACGGACGGCAAACGCGCTGGCTCGGCCTGCGAACGGTAAATGCTGCTGTGCGCACGTCGCGGATCTCTCAGGAGGCTTACAATCGGTTTGGAAAACAGACTGATTGTGAGGTTGCATATGGTTGATGAGGACTTTGCCTGGCGGCTTACGCAAGGGCTCGTGCGGATCGACAGTTCCGACCCAGGTGCGTATGAGGGCGAGATTGAACGCTATATCAAAGCGCTGGTTGAGTACCGGATGGCGCAGCTGAGCCATCCGGTACTCGATGCCGTGCAGATTGAGGAGCTCGAGGTGCTCCCCGGACGCCGCAACCTTATGGTCACCGTGCCCGGTTTGAGCGACGAGCCACGGCTCGTCTACATCTGCCACATGGATACCGTCACCTTGGGCGACGGCTGGGACGCAGGCATTCCGCCGCTCGGAGCAATCGTGCGTGACGCTAAACTCTATGGCCGCGGTGCCTGCGATATGAAGGGTGGCCTGGCCTGCGCCATTGCCGCACTGGTCCATACGCTCGAGCGCGTGGCGGCGAATGGCGCGCTGCCCCGCCGCGGCTTTTCGCTCATTTGCTCGGTCGACGAAGAGAACTTTATGCGCGGCTCCGAGGCGGCCATCGACACCGGCTGGGTCGGCTCGCGCGAATGGGTACTGGACACCGAGCCCACCGATGGACAGATTCAGGTGGCGCACAAGGGACGCACATGGTTCGAGATTGAGATGACCGGCGTGACGGCACATGCGAGCCAGCCTTGGAAGGGCGCCGACGCCGTCGCCGCCATGTCCGAGGTCGTCTGCGCGCTGCGCCATGCGTTCGCGGCGCTGCCCGCGCATGATGAGCTGGGGCCATCGACCATCACGTTTGGACAGATCGAGGGTGGTTACCGTCCCTATGTCGTGCCCGACCACGCCAAGGTCTGGATCGATATGCGCCTGACGCCGCCGACCGACACGGCCGCCGCGACCCGCATGGTAGAGCAGGCCATCGCCGGTGCCGAGGCTGCGGTCCCCGGCTGCCATGGCAGCTATACCGTGACAGGCGACCGCCCCGCCATCGAGCGCGACCCAAGCTCTCCCCTACTAGCCGCGCTCAAGCGTGCCGCCGATGACTTGACGAGCGCGGACACGACCGTCGGCTTCTTTACCGGCTACACCGACACCGCCGTCATTGCCGGCAAGACAGGTAACCGAAATTGCATGAGCTACGGCCCCGGCTCGCTCGCGCTCGCACACAAGCCCAACGAATATGTGCCCCATGCCGATATCGTTCGCTGTCAGAACGTACTCATCGCGCTTGCCGACAACACGCTCTGGGACGCAAGCGGCCAAGTTGGGGCATAATAAGCCGCGAACAAACCGACTCGCGCGTTAGGACCGTCCATGAAAGCTCTTCCGTTTCCCTGCATCCGCCCGGCTCAGGACCGCGTGCTCGAGGCGCTGCCTGCGATGGGCGGTATCCTGAGCAGCAACGACGCCCTGCGCGGCGCCATCGCCGACGGCCTGATGCTCAAGGATCCAGGCGCGGCGTATTACGTGTACGAATGCTCGGGCGAGCCGGGTCGCGTGACGGGTGTCGTGGCGATTTGCCCGGTTAGCGTGCTGACGGGCAGCGACGAGGCTGCCGCCGAGAACGTCGACGCACTCGCCGCTGCGCACGCAATCGCCGAGCTCAAGGTGCAGCCGCGCCCCGTGTCGCTCGCCTACGAAGCCTCCCCCGTCATGGATATCATCCTTGGCGCCGCCAAAGAGGGCGCTTCGCTCTATGTCGTCACCGACCCCGCCGGCATTACGCACCGTGTGTGGGAGGTCAAGCGCGAGGACGCCGTCGGGGCCATCCGCGCCATGCTCGACCAAGCACCCGAGCCGACACTGGCCGACGACCCCGCCTACGCTGCCGCGCTAGTAGGGGCATCGCAGCTGCTGGCCGATGAGGCCCGTTCCGCCGGAACGTACACCGGCAAAGAACCGTTCAACTTTACCGTTGCCGCGTTATTCCCCGCCGCGCAGGTCGCCGGCGGCGCACCGCAGGTTCCGACGGGTTTGCTCACCCACCAGATCGCACGGTTCTAACAGAGTCTAAACGCCCAGCACAAAGACTCGATAGCTCAACAAACAAGGGGCGGGGATACATGCGCATGCATCCCTGCCCCTTTCACATCGAGCAATGATGTCGGCGATCCACATCGCCACGCCCGCGCTATCCGCGCTGCGGGCCTGCTGCCGCCACGAGCGGCTCAAGCCCCAGCTCGCGCGCGTAGTCTTCCTGCGTAAAGATCTCAACCAGTTCAAACGTATCCGTCGCATCATCAAACGCAAAGTGCAACACCGAGCAATTGCCCGGCACGCGGTCGCGCTCGTCTGCCGCCGCGCCCTTCACGTGGTCCATGAACTCCTTGATAGCCGAGCCGTGGCTTACCGCGAGCACGCACGTATGGTCCGGACGCTGCATAAGCTCGGTCAACGTCGCCACCATGCGCTCGCGCACCTGCATCTGGCCCTCGCCGCCAAACTGGCAATAGAAGTCGCGCCACGGGCGCTCGGGCATGAGCATCACGCGCTCGGCCTCAAAGTCGCCAAAGAACCACTCGCGCAGGCCGTCCAGGCGCTCGTACGCCAAGCCCGGCCACAAGTTGGCGATAGTCTGCTCGGTGCGATGAAGCGTGGAGGCGTAGGCGTGGTCGGGCTCAATGCCGCGCGCACGCAAGAACATGCCGGCACGCGCGGCCTGGTCGCATCCCAGCTGCGTAAGCGGCGAGTCACTCCAGCCCTGAATAATGCGCTTGAGGTTAAATATCGTCTGGCCATGACGGACCAGATACAGGTCTTTATTCATAGGGGGTCCTTTCGTTTGTTACCAATCCAAGAGCGAAAACGCCCCGTCGCAATAGCCAAAATGAAGCACGGCACCGTTGTCGGGTTGCTCTCCCCCGCCAGTCACGCATCTAAGAAACTCCTGGCAGGCTGAGCCGTGGGAGACGGCCAGCACGCAGTTGTGCTGCGGTCGGGCCATGATGTGGGAAAGCGCCGCGACCATACGTGCGCGAAGCTCACTTTCCGACTCGCCACCAAAGGCAACCGGATAATCGCCCCAGGGTTGCGCCGGCATCTCGCGGTTTGATGTGCCCTCCAGCGAGCCCAAATGCCACTCGCGCAGGTCGTCGACCAGCTCTATGGAACAGCCCTCGCCAACGATCAGCTCGGCCGTACACCGCGCCCGCCCCAACGGAGACGAATACACATGGTCAAAGGTCACGCCGCGGTCCTCGAACGCCGCACGCGTCGCCAGCGCTTGCTCGCGCCCGCGCGCCGTAAGCGGCGAATCGTGCCAGCCCTGCAAAATGTTCTTCACATTGAGCTCGGTCTGCCCATGCCGCACCAAATACAGATCGGCCACACGCCCTCCCCTCGCACCACCGCAAAGGAGACAGGCACCTTTGTGGTGGTTTTGCCGCCGGATCGTACCGCAACGACGCGTAACTACAGCAGCACGTCGGCAAGCGGACGCTTGGGCACGTGATGCACCTGCGCCTCATCGCGCCAGTAATTGATAGAGCCATCCGGGTTGGAGTCGATCGCGTCGATCACTTGTGTCTCGGCTGGCACGCCAAAAGCCATGATCAGCTTGAGCTCATACTTGTCGCTATCGAGCCCCATGGCAGCAATCGCGTGGGGCGTAAAGGCCTTGAACATGCAGGCTGCCACCTCGGGCGTGGCGCTGCGAGCGGCGAGCATCATCGTCTGGGCGGCAATGCCCGTGTCGACCTCGGTGATGGGCGCGGCGGGCTTACCCGGAACAGCGCGCTCGGCAAGAATCGCGATGTAGCCGGTCGGGCGCTCGCCCTCATCGGGACCCGACCAATCCTTGAGCGCACCGGCCCACGCGAGCTCATCAAATACGCGCGCGCAGTCCTCGGCACCGCTCACCACATGAAAACGCAGGCGCTGAGCATTGGCGCCACAGGGAGCCAGGTGCGCCAGCTCCGCCAGCTCGAGCAAAAACTCGCGCGGTACGCGCATGGACTCGTCAAATCGGCGGCACGTGCGGGCGCGGCGGACCAGCCCGTCAAACGTGTCCAGGCCAAGCTTTTCGCAACCCTGCTTTGCCATCGACTCAGCGCTTACCGGCGCCGCGGGAACTGTTTCGTTCATAGGGACCCCTCAATAAAAGCCAATTGTCCTTTAGAAAATCTAACCTAAAACGTAGGCAATAACGAACAGAGCCGCAATATTCTACATCTGTTGAATATCCCACATCCAAACGGGAACAAAGGTGACAATTCGCGAAGGTGAGGCTCCAATTCGCCCCTCCCGCCCCACGCGACAGCGCCCTTGGGCGATACTGGTTGCAAGAGCTACGGCTTACGCCGCACGAAAGGAGACATCATGGGCATCTTTAAGAACGATGACAAGCAATCGAGCGCGTTTGGATTTGACGAGAAAAGCATGGCAGGCAAGGCCGTCAAGGCCGTGCGCTGGATTTACGCCATCACGGGCGTCTTGGCACTCGTCGCCGGCATCGCACTGCTGTTTGCGCCCGCCAAGTCCCTCGTATTCCTGACGACCGTCCTGGGCTTCTACTTTGTGATCACGGCCGCGATCAGGCTGTTTACCGCTGTTTTCGAGCCGCTGCTGCCCACCGGCTGGCGCGTGACGAGTATCATCGCCAACCTGCTCATCATTCTGGGCGGCGTCATAATCCTGCGCAACCAGGCCTTCTCGACCGCGACGCTCACCACGCTTGTAGTGGTCGTCGCCGGCTTTGGCTGGATCGTCGAGGGCGTCATGTCGATTCTGGAATCCGAGCTTTCCGCCAACCGCGCCCTCGCCATCCTGAGCGGTGCACTCTCCATCATCGCGGGCATGTTCGTGTTTATCTATCCGCTGTGGTCGGCCAAGATGCTCGTCATCTTTAGCGGCGCCGCGCTGCTGGTGTTTGGCGTGACGCTGATTGTTCGCGCCATTCAGTTTGGCAAACTGGTGCGCTAGATGCCAAAGACGCTTTTTATTGATGCCGACGCCTGCCCGGTCACGCGCGAGTCGATCGACTGCGCGCGGAGGGCGGGCGTCGCCGTCGTTATCGCTGGCAACAGCACGCAGAACCTGGAACGCCATATTCGCCGCGACGACCCGCGCGACGCCGAGCACGCGCGTCGGGGCTTTTGGGTCACGACGCTCGATGTGAGCGTGGGAGCCGATAGCGCCGACTTTGCCATTATCGAGCGCCTGCAGGCTGGCGACGTGGTCGTGACACAAGACATAGGCCTGGCGAGTATGGTGCTCGGCCGCGATGCCGCCGCCATTGGCGTGCGCGGGCGCGTTTACGATAAGGCGACCATCGACATGCAACTGTTTATTCGCCACGAGGAAAAGAAGGTGCGCCGCGCCGGGGGACGCACCCGCGGTCCGGCAGCCTTCACCAGCGAGGACCGGGCCCGCTTTAAACGCAACCTCACCGAGCTGCTGCACTAACCAAGGCAGATTTTTGGAATATGTCCGGAAATCTGCCTTTTTGTTTTGAGCGGTACGAGCACACAGGATCCATGGCTCAATAAAAAACGGGCTTCAAAATAGCCATGCGTCGCCGCACTGCGCAGGCGCCGAGCATGGCTGTTTTGAAGCCCGTTTTGTTAGGCCTACTTAGAGGCCGAAGGCGGAGAGGATGAGGCCCCAGCCGGCGCCGATAACGTACATCATGCCCAGGAACACGGCATTTTCGCGAGCGCTGCGGTTGGTGCGGAACAGGACTAGGTAGCCCACACCGGCGGAAATGAGCGTACCGGCGAGCATCGGGGCCAGCTGCAGCGCGCCTTCCAGGTACAGCTGCGTGATGACCACGCTGGCAGAGCAGTTGGGGATCAGACCGACAAGCGCCGAGCCCAGAACCGCAAGCGTCTCGTTGCCGCGCAGGAACTGCTCGATTGCGGACTCGCCAAAGGTCTCGAGGACGGCGACCAGAATCAGCGTCACCAGGAAAATGAATACCGACACCTGCACGGTGTGCGAGATCGCGCTACGGATGATCGACAGAACGGGCGCGTCCTCGTGGGAGTGACTGTGGTCGTGGTGGTGCTCGTGCTTGTCCGCGTGACCGTGATCGTGGCTGTGGCCGTGGCTGTGGTCGTGCCCGTGGCCGCCCTCATCGTCGTCGCAGCCGCAATGGTCGCGCTCGCACAGCTCGTGGATGTGATCGGCGCTCACACCCGCCTCGGCCACCTCGTCAATGATGTCGCCACCGCTGTGGTCATCGTGCGCGCAGTTCACGTGTGCCGGATTGACCGCGGTCCCCAGCACGGTGCGACGAATCGCCGCATGCGCGCGGACGTTGCGGCGCAACCCGCGGATAGCCGCATCCACGATAAAGCCCGTGACCAGCGCGATCAGCGCCTTCGAAGCCAAAAGCATCGCCATGGTCTGCACGGGAACCTGCTCGGCAAGCAGCAGCGGCAACATCTCGTCGGAGGTCGAGAGGAACACGGCGACTAGCGTGCCCAGCGTCACGACACGGCCGGCGTACAGCGTCGCCGCCATGGCCGAAAACCCGCACTGTGGCACCATGCCCAGCAACGAGCCAACCACGGGGCCGGCGGCGCCCGCGCGCTTGATGGCGCCGTTGACGCGGTCGCCCGCAACATGCTCGAGCGTCTCGAGCGCAAGGTACGTCACCAACAAGAACGGCACCAGCGAGAGCGTGTCTTTGCCGGCATCGAGCAGAATATCTATCAGTAAATCCATGACGGATGGAACCTTTCGTGTCTTTCGGCAGCATTGTAAAAGTCCTAGCGGTCAACTAGGGTATTGTAGTTGTCCCGGGCGCGGTGCCAATAGTTGCCCATGGTAAACTATCATCTCGCCACAACTCAGTAACCCCGAGCCGCGCGACGCGGCCCGTCCAAGGAGCAGTCTATGAACGTTTCGCAAGCACTCGAATATGAGCGCCAGCCGTTTATCCCCATGTTTATCTATGGCGATCACGGCGCCATGGAGTCCGAGCGCCAGAAGGGCGAGGAGGCCCTCAAGGTGCTCGAGACCGAGTACTTTACCGCCGAGGGCGACCCCGGCTTCGACTTTGCCACTGTGCGCGACCTGGCCGACCGCAACCGCGACCTGTGCGACCAGATTGGCGAGGCGCGCCTGCGCAACGTGACGCCCGCGACGCTCTCGCGCGGCCTGTCCGACGCCGACACCTGCGCCGCCATCGGCAAGATGCAAAAGCGCACCGCCGCATCGGTCATGCGCGAGATCCGCGGTGACCGCGACGCACTCGGCGTAGCCTACGCCCGCAAGCCCATCCAAGGCACGGTGCTGGGCATCGACATCGAGACCACCGGTCGCGCGCCCGAGCGCGGTTACATCATCAACGTGGGCTGGGAGATCATGGATCTCACCAGCGACGCCGTGCCGCATGACGCCGAAGCACACTACTGCGGCCTGCCCGACATCTACCGCGGCGAGGATGTGCCGCTATCGAACATCCATCACATCACCTGGGACGACATCGACGGCAAAAAGCCGTTCCGCGAGAACAAGGAGCTGCAGAAGCAGCTGCTCAAGCTCATGAAGAAGTACCCCTATATGGCGCACAATGCCGCCTTCGAGGACAGCTGGTTCAAAATTCATCTGGACGGTTATGCCGAGGCACGCCGCGCAGGAAAGATCATCGTCATCGACTCGCGCCAGATCTGCCGCAGCCTAGACGCCGACGTGCGCTCGCTCCCCCGCGAGTCCGCGCCCGCTGCGCTCGAGAACTGGGCGCGCCGCCGTGGCACCCTCGCCGCCGACGCCAACGAGCAGCACCTGGGCCTCGACGACACCGACCTCATGCTCCGTACCGTCCAGGCCGAGTTCAACCTCAAGAACCTGTTTGCGAAATAACCGATCCACCTGCGGGGGCGCCCGCCAGGCACAGCACAATCCGTCTGGGCGCACCAGCACGCAGTAAACTAGGGCGCAGCCTTATGGCTGCACCCTAGTTTTCATCAAAACGAGCGAATACGCGTGCTTCACACAGTCGACTGGTTGGCTCACCTACATTTTTCGAGTTGTTCGGCCAGCTGAACCACTAGTCAAGGCCCCTCGAACCGCAATCGAGCGCTGTAGTCGCCTTAATTTCGCAACCAAGCCCCATTAATCTACCTGAATCAATTCGAATAAGACGTTGCGATCGCACCATTCATTTAGGATAAGGCCGAATAACTCAAATTATGTTGGTGAGGCATCTGGACGGTCAGCAAAAACGCTTAGAGGCTACGAATTCGCAACTAAAGTTCACCAAAAATGGCGCAGCTGGCAGAAACCTCCCCAGCCGAAGCTGCTCCCTCGATACGACAGCTCAAAAGCCCACCGTTTGCAGAAGATAAGCCGCGCCCCAATACCGTTGCCCGAAGTTTCGAGCGTATGTGGCGTCTGCTATGCCATCATGCGCGTATGGGAATCGTTCTGTCACATACCACGGCACGCGCTGTATACCAAACAGCCAACTCGCTCGCAAGCTACGCGATCGATCCCTTACCTATGGAAAAGATCGGGGTGTCTGCGCCGACCACGTCCGACCTGGAAGCGGCGCGAGCATGGCTCAACAGAAAGAATGTCGATTCTGAAAGCATCCATGTGCTGACGTTTTCCAATAATGCCAAAAGGCATCGTAAGGGCTGCATCTGCCACTGCACGCGCTATACGTTTAATGCAGAAAGCTACCTAGAACTCGAGCCGAACGTCTACATCGTCGATATCAAGCTGTGCGCGTTAGAAGCAACAGCCGACCTCAACCTTACTGAGCTCGTTGAGTATTACTTTGAAATCTGCGGCTCCTACGCGCTTGAAACGTCCGACGAAACTCAATATCGCGAGCGCCCAGCCCTAACCAGCGTTGAAGAGCTCAGAGCCTTCTTTTCAAAGGCATCGGGGTATCGTGGATCCAATAAAGCCCTTAAGGCACTTTCTTATGTACGCGAAGGCTGTCGCTCCCCACTCGAAACGGCGTTTGTCATGATGCTGACAATGCCCAAGTCAATGGGTGGCTTAGCCATACGCGCTATCAAAACGGATTATCCGATCCCAGTCCCCAAAAGATACGACGCCCTAACGCGACGGACGGTTTTCTACCTCGACGCGCTGCTCGAAAATTCGATGACCGATATCGAATACAACGGCTTTTACCACGACGAGCCCGAGCAGCAATCAATTGACGAGGAGCGCCGAAACACGCTGCGAAACATGGGATATGCCGTTATCACAGTTAGTCGTCATTCATTTTTCAAGCAGTCCGCTTTTAGGCGGGTCATGGAAGCGATTCGCATTCGCGAGAAGATCTGGCCCGGTCGACTCCCGGATAACTTCGCCATCCTGCAAGAAAATCTTCGTCAATTTGTCTTGCGGCGCTACTTCGAATACGGTCGCCGCATCCTGGAGGCGCACAAAGAAGAAGAGGCCACCAAGCGCGAAATTGCAAGCCAATATCCGCAAGCTGATGACCCGAGCATCAACGATGTGCCCGAACCCGATGACATGCAACACGTTGGGGCCCTTGCTGAGGAAATCAATGGGCCTTGGGAATGCGACATGTCCGTAAAAATCGATAAGAACCGCACGGAAGACGACACGATTATTGATCTAATTGAGAATTCGCTCTTCTAAAGGCGGTCTCTGCGGATGTCCACCTACATTTTTCGACTTATTCGGCCATCGATGCGCCTGATTGGCCGCAGCAATGCTCAAATATAACTTTAGTTAAAACTGATTCTGCAGGAACTCCAGTAGAGAAAGAACTGATTCTCACGATATTTAACAAGATAAAGTACAAATATGAACGGCTCTAATGCTTCTCGAGGCGGTTTTCTTAGCATGCTGGCCGAACATCTCGAAATATGTTGGCGAGCATTGCGTCGATGCATCCTAACCCACAGAAAATCGCAGAGACAGCAAGCGGTCATCGAAATTATCGCAAATTGTATTGACATATGAACATGCGCTCATATAATCGGAAGTGAGTTATATGAGCGCATGTTCATATGAAAGGATATTGCAATGAGCGACCACGCCGATGAAACGAAACCCGACATCGAGGCCACCGAACCCGTGATCCCCACCACCTGCTCGCCCGAGGACCTTCCCGACGAGGAACTTCTCTACGACCTCGCCGACCTGTTCAAGGTCTTCAGCGACACCACGCGCATCAAGATTCTCTATGCCCTCATGGGCCGCGAGCTCTGCGTGGCCGACATCGCCGAGGCGACCGCAACCTCGCAGTCGGCAGTATCGCACCAGCTGCGCACGCTTAAGCAGTCGCACCTGGTCAAGTTCCGCCGCGACGGCCGCAACATCCTCTACTCGCTTGCCGACGATCACGTCTACACCATGCTCAACCAGGGCATGAGCCATATCTGCGAATAGCAACCAACCACGGTACCAGCGCGGCCTGCACCCAAGCCGCAAAACAGGGAAAGGAACCCAGCATGAAAAAGCAGTTTAAACTCGACGAGATCGACTGCGCCAACTGCGCGCGCGAGCTTCAGGACGAGCTGGCCAAGCTCGAGGGCGTCAAATCCGTGTCCGTCAACTTTATGACCCAGAAGCTGACGCTCGAAGCCGATGACGCCGAGTTCGACGAGGTGCTCAACCGCGTTGTAGAGTTTACGGCCGACGCCGAGCCGGACTGCGAGATCATTCTCTAGCCCAGATTTACGCCAACCTGCAAGGCCGCGCTTGCCGCGGCCTTTGCTCGCGAAATTATATGAGCGAGTGTTCATACATTCAATTGGGAGGATACGAGTCATGGCCACCGCCGACCCCAAGAAGAAAAAGAAGAAGCGCAAGAAGAAAGAGTCACTCGAGCATAAGCGCAACCGCATCCTGGTAGCACTGGGCATTTTTGCCGTGGTGTACGCCCTCGATGAGCTCGGCACCCTCACCGCCGCATTCGGCACCCCGGGCGACATCTACGCCAGCTTTGTGCTGTTCCTCGTGCCGTTTTTGATTGCCGGCTACGACGTGCTACAAAAGGCATTCAATAACGTCCGCCGCGGCAAGGCCTTCGACGAGAGTTTCCTTATGGCCGTCGCGACTATCGGCGCGTTTGCCATGGTGCTCTTCCCCGATACCGACCCGCACATGGCCGAAGGTGCCGCTGTCATGCTGTTTTACCAGGTCGGTGAGCTGTTCCAGGCATACGCCGTGGGCAAGAGCCGCAAGTCGATCAGTGCCATGATGGACATCGCGCCCGACTACGCTAACGTCGAGCAAGCCGACGGCACACTCGAACAGGTCTTTCCCGATGACATCGCCGTCGGCACCGTGATCGTGGTCAAGCCCGGCGAGCGCGTGCCTATCGACGGCGTCATCGTCGAGGGCGAAACCCAGCTCGACACCGCCGCGCTCACGGGCGAGTCGGTCCCCCGCCCTGCCAAGTCCGGCGACGATATCATCAGCGGCTGCATCAACATGACGGGCCTCATCCACGTGCGCACCACCAAGCCGTTTGGCGAATCCACCGTCGCGCGCGTCCTGGAGCTCGTGGAGAATGCCAGCGAAAAGAAGGCGCGCACCGAGAACTTCATCACGCGCTTTGCCCGCGTCTACACGCCCGCCGTCACCGGCGCGGCCGCGGTGCTCGCACTTGGCGGCGGCCTAGTCACCGGTACCTGGTCCGACTGGATTCTGCGCGGCCTTACCTTCCTGGTCGTCAGCTGCCCGTGCGCGCTCGTGATCAGCGTGCCGCTGAGCTTCTTTGGCGGCATCGGCGGCGCGTCCAAGCTGGGCGTTCTCATCAAGGGTTCTAATTACCTCGAGACGCTCGCTGACGTGGACACCGTCGTCTTTGACAAGACGGGCACCCTCACCAACGGCACGTTCTCGGTCGTGGCGGTACACCCCGAGGCAGGCCATACCGAGCAGTCTTTGCTCGAGGTCGCAGCCCTTGCGGAGTCGTTCTCCGATCACCCCATCGCGCAGTCCGTGCGCGTCGCCTACCAGGGCGAGGTCGACCCCAAGCGCGTGAGCGACTCCACCAACGACGCGGGCCACGGCGTGACGGCAACCATCGACGGCAAGCACGTCGTCGTCGGCAATGCAAAGATGCTCGCCGCGACCGGAGTCGAAGCGCCCAATTGCGAGGTCGTCGGAACGATTCTGCATGTGCTCGTTGACGGCGTGTACGCCGGCCACATCGTGATTGCAGACACCGTTAAGGCCGATGCCGAGCAGACGATCCGCGACCTGCACGCCGCCGGCGTCAAGCGCACCGTTATGCTCACGGGCGACCGCGAGGAAGTGGCTGCCGCGGTGGCCAAGCAGCTCGGCCTCGATGAGTTCCACGCGCAGCTGCTGCCGGGCGACAAGGTCGAGCGTGTTGAAGCGCTGCTCGCGGCCGAAAGCGGCAAGGGCAAGCTCGCCTTTGTCGGCGACGGCATCAACGATGCGCCCGTTCTCACCCGTGCCGATGTGGGTATTGCCATGGGCGCCATGGGGTCCGATGCCGCGATTGAGGCCGCCGACGTGGTGCTCATGGATGACAAGCCGTCCAACATCTCCCGTGCGATCCGCGTAGCACGCAAGACCATGTCGATCGTCTGGCAGAACATCATCTTTGCGTGAAAACGGCAGCATTGTTAAATATGACAGAGATAGGGCCGACTACTATGCAACTATTGCGTTGAGTATTCCCGAAGTTATTATTTCTGCTTCATTCAAGAGCACCGCGAGCGAAACTGCTCCCAACAAAGGCGGTTATTATCTGCTTGTAAACGGTGAACGTTTTGATGACCCGTCAAATGTCTCCGTTTCTCTTGATTCCGCGCTCAGCAGTGAAGACATCACCGTCACCATCTGCCACGAAGACGATGCCTCCGTGCAAAGCACCTATACGCTTCATCTTGCCAAGACAGCGCCCACACCGGTGCGCTTTGTAACGGAACCTGCGGATGCGATAACCTTCGTTATTTCAAACAGCACGAGCCTTTCCGTACCTAAAAACGAGGACGGCACCTACAGTCTTATCCCCGGTGAAAGTTATGCTTACACCGTTACCAAGGTCGGCTTTGCAGGCATTCATGAATCGAATTATATCCCTGTTCAGAGTGATGAAGTCATTGAAATCAATGCTGTTCTGACGGCTGCCGAACCGAATCCGAATCTTGACCCGAATCTTGACGCTCAGTGGCCTACTTTCCGCGCCAACCGGTTTAACAACGGCGTTGTTGACTACCCCATACCGACGATCGCCAACGACTCCGTGCTGTATTGGGCAACTCAGTTCGGCAGCGGTTACGGCTCAAATGCCTGCAGCTGCCCCATCATTGTTGATGATTTTCTGTACGTCTATGCAGGAACCAATATCTACAAAATTGATAAAACGAGCGGTGAGGCACTTGTCACAAAGTCCATGGCGGCAAGCTCAAGTTTTGCGATTAATTCTCCCACCTATGCGGACGGCATGATATTTGTCGGGCTGTCCAACGGCAGAATTCAGGCATTTGATGCCGTCACTCTCGATTCTCTTTGGCTCTTCACGGACTCAAACGGCGGACAGCCGAACTGCCCGATCGTTTACCATGACGGCTATATTTACACCGGTTTTTGGAAGAGCGAAACAGGCGATGCAAGTTTCGTATGCGTTTCGGCAACGGACGAAGATCCCGATGTCGGCAACGAAACAAAGTATGCTTCCTGGAGATATGTTTCAAAGGGCGGCTTCTATTGGGCAGGCGCATATGTGTGCGATGAATTTGTTCTCATTGACACTGATGACGGCGAAAGCGGCTATACCGACGGCCACGCAAGGATAGTTTCGCTGAACCCAACCTCCGGTTCGGTTCTCGGCAGTATCACCCTTCCTCACCCCGGGGATGCACGCAGCAGCGTCACTTTCGTTCCCGATGATGAAAACGGTACAAGCTCCGCCGGTACAGCTTATTTCACAACCAAGGGCGGCTATTTCTATGCTGTTCATGTTGAAGCGGACGGCCGCTTCACCGAGGGTTCGCTCAGCTTTGTAAAGCTGTTCAACTATGCGGATGACCCATCAAACCCCGCCATGAGTACCTGCACTCCGACGGTTTACAACGGCAGGGCCTATGTCGGTGTTTCCGGAACATCACAATTCGGTGCATACTCCGGACACAACATCACGGTTATTGACCTTGAAAGCATGAGCATTGCATACACGGTGCGCACAAAAGGTTATCCGCAGACAAGCGGCGTCCTTACCACTGCATATGCAGGTGATGACGACACTGTTTACGTCTATTTCTTTGATAACTTTACTCCCGGTATGCTTCGCGTCATTGCAGACAGACCCGGTCAGACCGAACCTTCCGCCGTCGTGCAGGAGGAATATCAAGGCACAACATACGATTGTGCTCCCGTTTTGTTCACTCCCGACGGGGCGCAGGCTCAGTATGCGATTTGCAGCCCGATTATCGATGCCGACGGAACCATTTATTTCAAAAACGATTCCGCTTACCTGATGGCAGTCGGAAGCGTTGTTGATCGCATTGAAATTGCCAAACTGCCTGATAAGACCGTCTATGCCATCGGCGAAACCTTTGATCCGACGGGAATGCAGGTGCTTGCGCATTACGCAAACGGTACGGTGCGGGATATAACTGCCTATGCTGTTTATTCAACGGCTCCGTTGACTTCCGAGGATAATATGTTCATCATTTCCCATCCCTCACTTATGTATCAGAACAGGGACGGTGTTCCCGGAACCGAGTACCACGCACCTGACGGCGTTATCAACCTTGTTATTAACGCAGCGCAGCCCACATTCACCGTCACCTATACCGTCAACGGCGAATTCTATGCAGAACAGACTTATGCAGCGGGCGATGCAGTCAATGCACCTGAGTACAATCCTGAAGAAGGATTTGTTTTCTTCGGTTGGGACGTTCCCGAAACCATGCCGGCAGAGAATATCACCATTGACGCAGCGCTTATGCTTCGCGGTGACGCAAACGGGAGCGGCAGCCTTGACACTGCCGATTCTCTGTTGATGCTTCGCATCGCTCTCGGAATCATTCCCGCAAACGAAACGGAGCGCATCATCTGCGATATGGACGGCGACGGCGCAATCACATCCATTGACGCACTGCTCGTTTTCCGCAAAGCAATGGGCATTGAATAATCTGCTTTAACGCAGAAAAAACCACGCTTTATCCCGGCGGAACATCATCATGATGAACTTCCGGGATAAAGCTCCGACAGAATTAAACGGACTGTGATTCATCTCCGGCCGTTTAAAATAAAACGAAAGGGAAAAGAAAATGAAAAAAATTCTGTCCTTCCTTCTTGCACTCGCACTTCTTATCGGAATCATCCCGATGAGTTTTGCAGGCGCAGCAACCTTAACTGATGCTGTGAAAAGCAATTACAGCATTGAAACAACCCTGTCTGACGGAATAATCCAGAAGACAGCAAAACGCACGTTCTTTGTTATTGCAAAGGACGGCGACGGCAACAAAGTCACTCCGACCGCAACTTTCAACGGCGATGTACTCTCCCCCACTTGGGACGATGCAACGCAGACGAGCTTCACTTTGAACTTTACTGTTGAAGGTGAAAACACCGTCGTTGTTTCCGCAGGCGATGCTGAGTTGACATACACTATTACCTATCAACCCGCAGAAGACGGCGAATACGTCGGTCAGGCGATCTTCAGCATTGAAGCATTCTCCCTCGGTGAAGGCTACATCGTTGAACCCGTGCTTACCGATATTTATGCCGGTGACTGCGCTGCCGCGGTACTGATGCGTGTGCTTAACCGCTTTGGATTCACCGAATCCCATACCGGCAGCGTTGAAGGCGGTTTCTATCTTGCAACAATTAAGGACGGCACGATTCCCAATATCCCCGTCTCTCCCGTCAACGCTCCCGCAGAACTTGTTGATGCGCTTTCGTCTTGGGGCATAACGCTTGAAGACCGATACAGCGAAAACGAACTCGGCGAATTCGACTATTGCTATGCTTCCGGCTGGATGTACTGTCTTAACAATGTGTTCCCCAATGTCGGCTTCTCGGATTCATATCTGTCCGACGGCGATGTTGTCCGCGTTCAGTTCACCGTTGCCTACGGCAGCGATATCGGCGGCGGTTATGCAATGGGCGGCAGTGACAACACATCCTTCTACCCCGTTGCAAACAAAGAAAGGCTCAGCACGCTTATCGCAACGCTTAAAGAACACGGCATCGAAATTCCAGACTCTGCCATGAGTGCCGCAACCGCGATTTATGCAAGTCAGGAAGACGTAAATGCTGCCGCAGCGGTTCTGCAGCAGCTTGAAGACGAATATCAGCAGAATGCCCCCGTTCGCGATGTTATAGCGAAGATTTCCGCAATCGGAGAGGTGAGCCTTGAAAGCGCCTCTGCAATTGCGGAAGCAAGGCAGGCATATGATGCTCTGACTGTCGAACAGCAAGCCCTTGTCAGCAATTATGATGTTCTCACCGCGGCCGAAGAAACACTCCGCATCCTCATCGAAGAACTTCCCGTTTCGGCATCTTTCTCTGCACCCGAAATCACCGCGATTTCCGGTCAGCAGGTCGAGATTCCCGTCACCGTCAGCGGCAAGTTCGAGGCGCACACTCTTGAAATGCATATCGGTTACGACAGCACAAAATTGACCGTTAATGAAGTCGTTCCCGGTGCAATTCTCGAAAACACTTCCATGAACGTTATCGACTTCACCACAACGCCCGGCACGATTTATGTCGGCGCACTCTGTGCGGACGCTCCCATGACGGGCAACGGCATAGATGAAAATGTTCTGCTCACCGTTAAGGCGACCGTAAACCCCGAGTTCTCCGGCACAACTCCTGTCAACGTTGATGTGAACAGATTTGTTAATCTTCCTGTCGGCGGCACAGTCACCGATATTGAGGTTCATACAACGAACGGTTCCGTGAACGCATCATTGCCCGAATACACGCTGACCTACACCGTCAACGGTGAGTTCTATGCCGAACAGACCTACGCTGTCGGTGCAGCAATCACTGTGCCCGAATACACCGTACCCGAAGGGTACACTTTCTCCGGTTGGGTTGTTCCCGAAACCATGCCTGCCGAAGACCTGACGGTTGACGCTGTGCTTTCAATCAATGTTTACACTGTTACATTCGTTGACGGACTCGACGGCTCCGCAATCGCCGAAGTCTCCGTTGAACACGGCAGCAATGTCACCGCACCTGCTGCACCTGCGCATGATGGTTATATTTTCACCGGTTGGAACGGCAGCCTTGTCAACGTTACCGAAAACCGCACTGTCACCGCTGAATACAGCCTTCTCGGTGATGTTGACGGCGACGGTGTTGTAACTTCTGCCGACGCCCTCACCGTGCTTCGCATGTCCCTTGGGATTATTGCAACGCCCGTTTCCGGCAGCCTTGATTTCAGCATTTGCGATATTGACGGCAGCGGCGATATAACATCCGTTGATGCGCTCCTGATAATTCGCAAAGCAATGCAGTCCGCATAACAGCATACGGTTAACCTGAAAACGTCTGCTGCATCGGCAAACAAAAAACAGGGACGGACAGTTCTTAACGACTGCCCGTCCCTGTTTGTATTTTAAAAAGTTATCTTATTAACCGATGGTCTGTTGTTAACTTATTGATTATTTTTTCCGTACGCGCCGTTTTTTTCCGGCAGGAACACTTGTGCCCATTGATTCCGCAAGCTTCTCGAACAACTCGCGCTGTTCCGATGTAAGTTTTTTGGGAATTTCAACGGTGACATTTACGTAAAGGTCACCCTTGCCGGGAAGGCGCAGCTTCTGTATGCCCTGCTCTCGCATACGGAATGTTGTTCCGCTTTGGGTTCCCTCGGGAATGTTATATTTCAACTCGCCTGAAAGAGTGGGAACAGTAACCTCGCCGCCGAGAACAGCGGTCGTTACGGGAATTGTAAGGTTTGTGTACAGGTTATAGCCGTCACGCACAAACTGTTTGCTGCTCTTCACGCGAATCGTCACAAGCAAATCGCCGTCCGGACCTCCGTTGTAACCCGCTTCACCTTTCCCGCCAAGGCGAATACTCTGCCCGTCATCAATGCCTGCGGGGATTGTAACAACAACCTTCATGGCGTTGCTCACTCTGCCCTTGCCGCGGCAGGTTTCGCAGGGCTGTTCAATAATCTTGCCCGTACCGCCGCAGACATCACAGGGATGAACACTCTGCATCGTGCCCAGCATTGTATTTTGCTGAACTCGAATC
>OLNF01001338.1_pt1 | contig 21228 bp, 21 predicted proteins | sample 1673061 | NCBI WGS metagenome assembly OLNF01 (sample SAMEA3136751, study PRJEB25190) | human gut metagenome
ACCGAGTTCGCGGCTCGCAAGCCGCGAATAAGATTTAATCGTTTTTCGCGGCGGCGTGTACGTCGTGAAAAACGCCCTGCGCGGAGCGTGTGTCGCAGCCCCGCCACAAGCGGGGCAAGGCGCTAAGCGCAGCGAAACCCCTTCCAACGAAAAGGACTTCGTCCTTTTCGTTGGAATTACCGAAAGATCTCCCCCACCGTCGGGTTGCCGGCGGCCTGGGCTTCGTCGGTGTCGATGTGCATCGTGGTCGCGCCGCCGACGTTCACTCGGACGACGACGTCGTCGAAGATCAGCTTGCGGCCCTCGCCGCCGCAGGCGACGCGGATGATCTCCTTATCCTTGATGCCCATGGCCGCGGCGTCCTCCTCACGGACGTGCAGGTGGCGCTTGGCGATGATAACGCCCTCGCTCAGCTCGACCTCGCCCTTCGGCCCGATCAGCTTACATGCGCCGGAGCCCTTGACGTCGCCGCTCTCGCGGACGGGCGCGTCGATGCCGAGGTTGCGGGCATCGGTGGCGGAGAGCTCGACCTGATCGGCCTTGCGCACGGGGCCGAGGATGGAGACGTTGGCCTGCTCACGCTTGGGGCCGACGACGGTCAGGCGCTCGTTGCAGGCGAACTGGCCGGGGTAGGACAGGTCCTTGCGCTTGGTCAGCTGATAGCCCTCACCAAACAGCTTTTCCACCGTCTCCTGCGTCAGGTGGATGTGGCGGGCGGATGTTTCAACCATAAAAGACATAGTGATTACTCCTTCTTTGTTTGTTTTCCTCTGCCGTGCGGCGGCTTTTTCTGTCTGCGCCGCGCGGCAGTCGGTTTCTTTTTCCACAAATCGGTATTGTAACACTTTTTCCTCACGCTGACAAGTTTCTCACACGGCAAATTGGAAAATATGCTTGCAATCCGCTCCAAATCCGATATAATATTTTTTGATGAAGCAAATTCCCACGATAAAGCATTCTAATGAGGTGTTCTATGTCCGTCAAGCTCGAATTATACAAGGTGTTCAAGGAGGTCGCCGAGGCCGGGAATATCACCGCCGCCGCGTCGGCCCTTTTTATCTCCCAGTCCGCGGTGAGCCAGTCGATCAAGCAGCTCGAGGCCGAGCTGCAGACGCGCCTGTTCGCACGCAATTCCCGCGGCGTGACGCTCACGCCGGACGGCAAGATGCTCTATGAGTATGTCCGCAGCGCCATCGGCCTGCTCGAGACGGGGGAGGAGAAGCTCTCCCAGAGCCGCCATCTCCAGATGGGCCACCTGACCATCGGTGCGAGCGACACGGTGACCAGTCAGTTCCTGCTGCCGTTTCTCGACAGCTTCCACCGCCAGTATCCCGCCATCCATATCCAGATCATCTCCGGGCGCAGCCACAAGGTGCTCGGCCTGCTGCAGAGCGGCAAGGTGGACATCGCCTTTGCCAGCACACCGCCCGAATCCGGCTCGCTCGAGGTATATCCCTGCTTCGCCACGCACTCGATCTTCGTGGCCGGGGCGGACTATGACTGCGACTTCGACCATATCTACACGCTCGAGGAGATTTCGCGCTTCCCGCTGATCCTGCTCGAGCGCAAGGCCTCGAGCCGCCTGTATCTCGAAAAATACTTCCTGCAGAACGGGCTGAAGCTCCATCCGGAGATCGAACTCGGCGCGCGGAGCCTGCTCGTCGACCTCGCCGCCATCGGCTTCGGCGTGACGGAGGAGTTCGTCTCGCGCGAGCTCGAGAGCGGACGGCTGCGCAAGCTGCGCACCGCCTTCGAGATCCCGCCGCGCAGCGTCGATCTGTGTACGCTGCGGGACGTGCCGCAGACCCCCGCCGCGCAGCGCTTTTCCGACTTCGTGAAGGCCGGGCTCGCCGGGCGCTGAGCCCACTGGCGAAAGCCACAAAACAAGGGGCAGTCCGTCCGGAAAGTTTTTGCTTTTCCCCCTTGTTTTTTCCCCGCAAATCGGGCATGATATCATACATTACCGTACCTATTATAATTATGTATACAGAAAATCAAAGGAGTGGAGAAGCAATGGAAAAGCTCAAGGAGCGCATCCGCACAGAGGGCCGGGTTCTCCCCGGAAACATCATCAAGGTCGACGGGTTCCTGAACCACCGCGTCGACACCGCCCTGATGGGCGAGCTGGCGGATGAGTTCGCCAAGTATTTCGACGTGAAGAACATCACGATGGTGCTGACCGCCGAGGCGAGCGGTATCGCGCTGGCCACGGTCTGCGCCGAGCGCTACGGCGTGCCGATGGTCTTTGCGAAGAAGGCCAAGAGCGACAACATCGAGGGCGGCCTGTACCAGAGCGATATCTTTTCTTATACCTATAAAAAGAAGGTCACGCTGCTGGTGAGCCAGGACTGGATCACCAAGGATGACAAGGTGCTCATCATCGACGACTTTATGGCCAAGGGCTACGCCATGCGCGGCCTGATCGACATCGTCAACAAGGCCGGCGCAACCCTGGCCGGTATCGGCGTGGCGGTGGAGAAGGGCTTCCAGGACGGCGGTGACAGCCTGCGCCGGGAGGGGTACCCCATCAAGTCGCTGGCCATTATCGACAGCGTCGATGACGGCGTGATCCGTTTCCGGGAGGATAGCTGACATGAAAAAGGTCTTGGTTCTGGACTTCGGCGGGCAGTATAACCTGCTGGTGGCGCGGCGCGTCCGCGAGTGCGGCGTATACTGCGAGATCAAGTCCTATCGCCTGAGCATGGAGGACATCCGCGCCTTCGCGCCGGACGCGCTGATCCTCACCGGCGGCCCCGCCACCGTGTTTGAGCCCAACGCCCCCATGGTGGACAAGGCGCTGTTCGAAATGGGCATTCCCGTGCTGGGCATCTGCTATGGGCAGCAGCTGATGATGCATCTGCTGGGCGGCCAGTGCCGCAAGGCGGAGACGCGGGAGTACGGCAAGATTGAGCTGACCCACATCGCCTCTCCCCTGTTCGAAAACGTGCCGGAGACGTCCGTGTGCTGGATGAGCCACGGCGTGGAGGTGGAGCGCATCGCGCCGGGCTTCCGGGTCATCGCCACCACCGAGGGCTGCGGCTTCGCCGCTGTGGAGAACGCGGAGAAGAAGCTGTACGGCGTACAGTTCCACCCGGAGGTGCTGCACACGGTATACGGCACGCAGGTGCTGGAAAACTTCCTGTACCGCATCTGCGGCTTCAGCGCCGAGTGGACCATGGCGTCCTATCTGGACGAGGCCGTGGCGGAATGCCGCCGCCTGATCGGCAGCGGCCGGGTGCTGCTGGCGCTGTCCGGCGGCGTGGACAGCTCTGTGGCGGCGGCGCTGCTGCAGCGCGCCGTAGGCGACCAGCTGACGTGCATCTTCGTGGATCACGGCCTGCTGCGCAAGGACGAGGGCGATCAGGTGGAGCAGGTGATGAAGCACCAGTTCCACGTGGATGTGCGGCGTGTGAACGCCGGCGACCGGTTCCTGAGCAAGCTGGCCGGCGTGACCGAGCCGGAGCACAAGCGCAAGATCATCGGCGAGGAGTTTATCCGCGTCTTCGAGGAGGAAGCCAAGAAGATCGGCGCCGTGGACTTCCTGGCACAGGGCACCATCTACCCCGATGTGGTGGAGTCCGGTCTGGGCGGCGAGAGCGTGGTCATCAAGAGCCACCACAACGTGGGCGGCCTGCCCGACTGCGTGGATTTCAAGGAGATCGTGGAGCCACTGCGCCGCCTGTTCAAGGACGAGGTACGCAAGCTGGGTACGGAGTTGGGTCTGCCCGATGAGCTGGTATGGCGGCAGCCGTTCCCCGGCCCCGGTCTGGCCATCCGCGTTATTGGCGAGGTGACGGAGGACAAGCTGGCCATCCTGCGGGACGCAGACGCCATCTTCCGGGAGGAAATGCGTCTGGCGGGTCTGGATCGCAGCACCAGCCAGTTCTTCGCCGTGCTGACCGACCTGCGCAGCGTGGGTGTCATGGGCGACGAGCGCACCTACGACTATACGCTGGCGCTGCGGGCGGTGCAGAGTCAGGACTTCATGACCGCCACATGGTCGCGCCTGCCCTACGAGCTGCTGGACAAGGTGTCCGGCCGCATCGTGGGCGAGGTAAAGCACATCAACAGAATTTGCTACGACATCACCTCCAAGCCCCCCGCCACGGTGGAGTGGGAATAATCACAGAAAGTCTAAAAACCCAGTAATATCAAGAATTTTCGGACTTAGCCCACCCCTTTTGATAACGATTTGATAACATCATTTGAAGTGACTATTATTCTATACCCCAAGTGGCTTGTAGGTTATCAGAATAATTCTCAAATGGCTGTTACCAAGAAATAAATCTGTATTAGACGATTAAAAAGCCCTTAACTGTGGATTACCGCAGTTAAGGGCTTTTTGTCGTCTTTTTTCTTAGTCCGGTTTCAAACGGTCTTTGAACGCTTCGACCATAGCATCGCTGAGTTCTTGGGAAGGAACTTTAACCCATCCGCCCGTTGTATCGAACTTGGGATAGTGATAGCGCCATTGGTCGTAGGTTTCCTTGTCGATCTCACCTGAATCGAGTTTGGCTTTCTGTTCGTTCCAAGCGGCAAGCATACGGATAACCTCTGCGGCATCCTTGCCTTTGTCGGCATTAACTTTAAGGCAGAGTTCCCCATCGGCTTCGCTGACGGTAATGCCATAAATATCTTCAAGCACAAAGAAAGTGTGAGCCAAACCTATGTAACTGTCAATATCGGGCACGTTCAATGCTTCGGGTGCAACATCCAAAACTTGTGCCAACGCTGCGGTAATATCCGCTTTTGGAGTACGGGAACCTGTTTCATACTGTGCCATGCGAACATCGGCAGATTTATCGGGAAAACCGAGTTGTAAACCGAGATATTTCTGTGTCATTCCACGCAGATTTCGGAAAAAGTGAATTCTTTCGCTAATAGCCATAGTAATTACGCTCCTTGTTTACATACTGTGCAATCAGTATAAGAACCTGTCAAGCATCGGGTAGTATTTTCTGCGAAAATCTCCACCCTAACTTGCTTGACAGAACCTTGTATTGGGTGCAATTTCATTGTACACCCAGTATAGCAGAAATGTTTAGTGGTGTCAAGAGAAATCAAAACAAAAAAGTTTAGTATTTTCTTGCAAGCCACTTGACAAAAGCAAATATGCTTAGTATAATGATATAGAACTAAGCAATTACGCTTAGTACAATTGAATGACCGTCCAAGTGTGATATGATTTTGTCAAGACCTCCGAGTGGCGACGGAGCGAGCGAAACAACGCCGCTGAAACAGCAGGGGTAGGAACGGCACTTGGGTAAAAAGGCACCCCATTATACTAACCGAAGAAAGGAGGAAACTTATGGGACAACAGTTTATGCGAGTGGAAGAAGTCGCTGAGATTCTCGATGTTTCAACCTCGTATGCCTACAAAGTCATACGAGAGCTGAACGAGGAACTGAAGCGTAAAGGCTTTATTACCATATCAGGAAGAGTCAACAGAGAGTATTTTAATGAAAGGCTGTACCAAGCCAGAAAGGAGAACAAAAATGCCTGTTTATAAAAATGAAGATAACGGCACTTGGTATGTTTTAACACGATATGTAGATTGGAAAGGCGAGCGCAAACAGAAATGTAAGCGAGGTTTTGAAACCAAACGAGAGGCTCAGGAGTGGGAGCGAGTATTTAAGCAGCAAAGTGCTGCCGATATGGATATGAACTTTTCCGCCTTTGTTGAGCTTTATATAAAGGACATAAAACCCCGTTTAAAAGAAAACACTTGGCTGACCAAAAAGCATATCATTGAAACCAAGATTTTACCCTATTTTGAAAAGAAAAATGTCAGCGAGATCATCACAAAAGACGTAATCGCTTGGCAGAATGAATTGCTCGCTTTTCGTGATGAAAAGAAGAAGCCGTATTCACAGACCTATCTCAAAACCGTCCACAATCAGCTTAGTGCCATCTTTAACCACGCTGTAAGACATTATGACCTTCGTTCCAATCCCGCCGCAAAAGCCGGTAATATGGGCACAGAGGAACGCAAGGAAATGAAGTTTTGGACGAAAGAAGAGTACAAGAAGTTTGCCGATGAAATGATGGACAAGCCCGTATCCTATTACGCGTTTGAAATGCTTTACTGGTGTGGCATTCGTGAGGGCGAGTTACTCGCTCTGACTGCAGGGGACTTCGACTTTGAAAAAGGTACTGTTACAATCAGCAAATCCTATCAGCGTTTGCACGGCGAAGATGTCATTACCACACCGAAAACAAGGAAAAGCAACCGCACGATAAAAATGCCGCAGTTTCTCTGTGAGGAAATGCAGGATTATATCGGTATGCTATACGGATACAAAAAGAAAGATCGTATATTCCCAATCTCAAAGAACTATCTGCACCGAGAAATGGATCGTGGCTCAAGAGCCGCAGGGGTGAAGCGTATCCGCATTCACGACTTGCGCCATAGCCATATTTCCCTGCTCATAGATATGGGCTTTTCTGCGGTGGCAATTGCCGACCGTGTTGGTCACGAAAGCATTGAGATCACATATCGTTATGCACACTTATTCCCGTCAAAACAGACAGAAATGGCAAAGAAACTTGAATATGAAAGGATGGATATTGAAAATGTCCGCTAAAAATCTTGACCGCCACAACCGTTGGAGGAGCAAAACAATCGCTTTTCGTATGTCGCCACAGGAGGCTGATGTTTTGGACAGTAATGTCAGAATATCGGGACTGACAAAGCAGGATTATCTTTGTGCCCGTGCCCTGCAGCAGCAAATAACGGTGGTCGGCAATCCGAGAGTCTATAAGGCTCTGCGAAACGAGCTTGCCGCCGTCCTCGATGAACTTAAACGCATCGAAGCCGGCGCAGGAGTTCACGACGACCTGCTCGACCGTATTGAGCAGATTAACACCACGCTATATGGAATGAAGGAGCGAAAGGATGGCATATAAAACCGAAAAGACTGTTCTCAATGTATCTGTTGGCGCAGATACGGAACAGTCTTCTCAAAAATGTACTGCAAATATTATATCCTATGACTCCTCCAATTTCAATAGTTTTGAGAAAAATTGAAAGGAGGCAACGCCTATGGCGGAATTAAAAATCATCAGTATGGATGAAGTAGCCGTTGAAGAAGTGGAATGGCTGTGGTATCCCTATATCCCGTATGGGAAACTGACCATTATTCACGGTGACGGCGGCGAAGGTAAAACAACGCTGATACTGCGATTGGCGGCGCTGTTGTCAAGGGGAGAAAAGCTACCCTGCGACGACACCGAGCGCGAGCCTATCAAGGTAATATATCAAACCGCAGAGGATGGGCTTGGGGATACCATCAAGCCCCGTCTTCTTGCCGGTAATGCAGACTGCTCACAAATCAAGGTAATCGACGAATCTGAAGCTGCACTGACGATGCTTGACGAGAGAGTTGAAAAGGCTATTGCAGAAACGGGTGCAAGAGTAATGATCTTAGATCCGATGCAAGCCTATATCGGTGCAAAGGTAGATATGAACCGAGCAAATGAAGTCCGTACCATTCTCTCTCAGCTTGGTAGGATCGCCGAGAAATACCGTTGTGCGATTTTACTTGTGGGACACTTAAACAAGGCACAGGGTAACAAATCCAATTACAGAGGTCTCGGCTCTATAGACTTTCAAGCAACAGCAAGAAGCGTCCTTGTGGTCGGCAGAGTAAAGGACAAGCCAGAGGTGCGTGTGGCGGCTCATCAAAAATCCTCCCTTGCTCCGGAGGGCAAGCCTATCGCCTTTGAACTGAGTGAAGCCAACGGATTTAAGTGGCTCGGTTACTATGATATTTCCATCGACGATCTTCTCAGCGGTGTCAGTCGTGAGAAGAAATCCGATATGGCTGAAAGCCTTATCGTTGACTGCCTATCCGGCGGGAAGTACCCGCAACAGACCTTGCTACAAAAGGCGCAGAGTTTAGATATCTCCAAACGAGTGCTCGATGAAGCAAAGAAAACTCTGCGTGTGCGATCTGTTAAGGAAGGCAGTGTGTGGTATTGGCAACTACCCGAAGAAAAAGAGAGCGGCGATCTGTAAGGTTGCAACATTGCAAAGGTGCGGGACTTTCGCAATCTTGCAATGTTCTTTTTCGGCAGGTATGCCAATACGAAGTTTAGGCGGGGTGCAGGGTGCCCTTTTCAAAGGGCGGCTCTGCTGGGGAGTTGTCCGCAGACAACGGGGCAACGCCCCGCAACCCCCTCGGAGAGCGCAATAGCAGCTTTTGATGGCAAAAGGCTGTCAAAAGTGCTTTTGCGTTACTCTTGACAAGAGTAACAGAACCGAGAACGGTAAAATTTTGGAGATTGGAGGTAATAAAATGCAAAGAACGATAAGTGCAATGGTCGGTAAAGGCTCGGTTAATCACAACAGCCGCAAGTTCAAAGCGGAAAATGTTGACGGTAGTCGAACATATCTTAATATCGACTACTGCAATGAAAATATCAAAAAAGTCTATCACGAATTGTTTGACGAAGCACTTAAAAGGTACAACAATAAACAGACAAGAGCCGACCGTAAGATAGAAAACTATTATGAAAAAATCCGTAATTCAAAGCAAGAAAAGCCGTTCCACGAACTCATTTTGCAGATAGGCGATAAGGAAAATATGAGTGCCGAGAGTGAATACGGGCAGCTTGCAAGAGAGGTTTTGGACGAATACTATCGTGGGTTTCAGGAAAGAAATCCTCAGTTAAAAGTGTTCTCTGCTCATCTTCATATGGACGAAGCAACACCACATTTGCATATTGATTTTGTTCCGTTCACCACCGGAAGCAAGCGTGGACTTGATACAAGAGTATCACTCAAGCAGGCGCTTGCCGCACAAGGATTTAAGGGCGGAACCCGTGGAGATACCGAGTGGAATCAATGGGTAAGCGCAGAAAAATCCGCACTTGCATTTGTTATGGAACGCCACGGAATTGAGTGGGAACACAAGGGTACTCACGAAAAACACTTGTCTGTTTTGGATTACAAAAAGCAGGAGCGAGAAAAGGAAATCGCTGTATTGGACAGCCAACTTGCCGAGAAAAAAGACGAGTTTCGTGTTATGGCTGACCGCATTGAGAACTTCGATAACGGAGAAAAATCCTTGCAGAAACTTGATGAAAGCATAATGAATGAGCCTGAATATCAATTGCCTGAGCCGCCTGCAATGATGTCGGCGAGAACTTATAAGGCAAAGTTTGTTGAGCCGCTTATAGCCCGATTTAAGTCACTAATCAGCACCTTATTTGCACGATATTTCAAGGCGTTGGACAGTTACCACAGATTGAACATCACAAACGGAAACCTATATCGTGAAAACGAAAAGCTGGCAAAGGTTAATGAAAAATTATCACAAGAAAATGAAAATTTGCGAGCGGAAAACAGGGATTACAAACTTCTCCGCAAAGTATTTGGTCATAAACAAATTTATGACTTGCTTGATAGAGCAAAGTTGGAAAAACAGTCTAAACAGCGTGAAAAACGCTTTAGAAATTATAAAGATGAAAGGTAGGACAACACAATGAAACAGCATTTTACAGACGAAAAAACGGGGATCCGCTACACCTTGCAGGGAGATTATTATCTGCCTGACCTTGCATTACCCGCTGAGGAACAACAGCCAATCGGCATATGGGGACAGCGACATTTGCGACACCTCAAGCAAAATCGAAGGGTGCTATATACCAATCTGGTAACCAGCGGCAAGTTAAACAGTTACCTTGCCGATATTAACCGACAGGCGGAAGAAATGTTTTATCGGCTGGTGAAACAGATGGCAGAGCGTGAGGGTGTGACCGAACAACTCAAAGTCGATAATCAAATGGCGTGGGTTGCTCGGATGAATAACATTCGTAGCAGAGCCACCGAGGTTGTGAACACTGATTTAATTTACACCTAATGGAAATGAAGGCAGGGAGAATGCCACTCCTTGCCTTCATTGGTTATTTTTTGTTTGCCCAAAAAGTTAGATACATTTGAGCTACTGATTCAAGTAACACAAACAATACATGTAAGATAATGAAGATACAAATAGCTGTAATGAATTTTAATGATACAATCGGTAAAAGATTTTGCATAAGAGAAATCGCTATAAGTCCTACTAAATATATAATCTCAACGATAACATTGTAAGCTATATTAGAAAGTAAAATCTGAAATAGGGATAATTGCTTTCCATTGACCGGCTTATATTGCTTTTTGTTTGACTCGGTTTCTTTTAAGCATTGTATATTCTTATTGTCCGCAGATACTAAAATTGTAATAATCGCTACAGAAAAAGAAATTAAAATTGCTACAATATTTATCTGCGTATTTATAAATCCAGAAAAAGTCAATAAAATTTTTTCTGAATTGCCTATATTGAAAAACACGGCTAATAACAATGCGGTCAAAGCAATCAGCATTGGCACGAGGAATTTAATAAAGACCTTTTTCCTTGAAATAAAGTAATCTTTTATTGGAACAAAAACTATATTTTTCATTTCTTATTCCTCGTTTCTTCTATGAATTCTTGCGCTTTCCTAAAGAAATCCAAGCTGTTAACCTCGTTGGTTACGGCTTCAGCTGCGACCGACAAATAATGCTTCATTTTCATAAGATCGGTATCAATCTCAAATTGACCAGAGGCATTTGTTCCTTTTACGGAAATCTTTTTTATTCTATTATTACTTTGTAAATCATCATAATATGCTTTGATTAGGTTATCTGGAAATTTTTTAGCACCTTTAGGACGCTTAAGCCAAATTTCTACTTCGTCATCAATATCATTGCGATCTGCAAATTGCATAAAGTCGTCTTTTATATCTTCCTTGCTGACAGTCAACTTTAGAGCCGAGGTTGTTCGTGCACTTTTTAATGAAGATAAGAAGTCATCTCCTGGCATAATCTCATGTGATAAAGTATAGTGATACTTATCATCGGTATCCTCATTATAAGTTACAAATTGTGTATTAATGTAGTCGATAATACAATTTATAGAGATACCATAATGATTACTTTCGTGTACCGCAAGAAAGCGGCATTGTCCTTTTGCGAGACGAATGCACAAATGTGTCTTTTCCTCATCGCCGTCTTGCTGACGCTTGCGAGTACCCAGTTCAGTCATCGTTTCGGTATCAATCTCATTTCGGACATGATTGTATTTTGCGGATTTAAAAATAATATTGTAGTTTCCATTTTTCAAATCTTCAAATGAATCAAGCCATACAACCTTTTCAGAACTTGTGATATCCTTTTTCCTATCGGTCAGATTCTTTGCCGTAATATACGATAGTAATTTTGAAAACGAATCCACTATTTGTTGTATATCGTAAATGGAAGAATCGTTACTATCCTTTTGCTTTGAAATTGTAAGATAATAAAAGTAAATCGGAACATTTTTCTTAGGTTCTTGAACACTCATTGTTTATCTTTCCTCCCTTACAATACCTCGGATAGAAGTTTCCAACTGTCACTTTTAATATCGTCAGAATAGGTTTCTGTACAAATGCAAAGTTCACTACTTTGCTTATCCTGTCGAACAATGCCGCCGAGCAGCTTATATTTGTCGGTATAAGTTTTTAACACTCCGAATTTTTTGGCAGTGTACTTATCGATGTCTTCACTATCGCCAGACTTAGTAAATCCGCCTTTCGTCTCTATTATCCAAACCTTACCGTCAGTTGTCCCGATGATATAATCAGGATAAAATGATTTTTGCTTTCCAAAGTTATCCGTATAAACGATAGAGAAATATTCAATGCCCTTATCTCCGTTCTTGTAAAACCACTGAATATTTTTGCTGTTCTCACAATAGCGTTCAAAAAGCTTTTCGGGCAAAGAACGCTTTTCAGCGGAAGAAAGATATCCCTTATATACATTCTTTGAAAATTCCATCTGTGACTTTGCAGTTCCGTCATAGGTGAAAATCATTTCTAACGGAAATCCGATTGGTTTTTCCGTTATTTTGGGAATTGCAAAAGTTAACTGCAGGGATTCATCAGCCATAGCGTCACGAACATCCTCAACCAACAAATGCTCATTATTGATTATAAAGGAATATAGCTCCCTTGTTTCAATTTTTAGAATTTTTGAATCACAGCGCAATCCGTTAAGGAACAATTTACGCATAATGGTATTCGTACTGTTGTAATCTAAATTTACTTTATAGCCTATCTCTGCAACACAATGATGATATTCCTTGCCATGCTTATGTGTGTTTAATGGCTCATGTATTGAAATATCATTCAATCCGGATATATTTTCTTTTGATAAAGTGCTTACAGAACCCGACTTCGTATAGTCGATGATGTCTTCAGAAAAGGAATAACCATGTGCTTCCAACAGCGTTTTGTTCTTAGCAGTATCGCTTGTGATATGATATTTCTTTTCAAAATAATTGTGTATTACTTTAAGAGATAGTTTTGCGTCACGAGGATATGGGACATCAGTTTTATATTCGCTGATAAGTGTAAAGGAACGATACTCCGGTTTCAAAAACATCTTATATGCATCAAGCGCCCCTTTGCCTAAGCTCAGCTTTACACTTTCTGTGAATTTTTCGTCCAAAGTATATAAATAGCAACTGTCAAGCAAATCGCTCTCATAGTGCTTGGCTTCAGGCATACGGCGAATTCGTCCGATAGTCTGAATTTCAAACACCTCGCTCATATTATCGCGAAGCTTTACCAGTATTTGCGCTCTTGGGCAATCCCAGCCAGTAGCTACAGCCTGTTTTATGATGACTGCGATAGGTTCTGCATTCGGTTCTTCGATATCTTCGAGATTTTGTTTCTTGTCAGAAAGCCATACGGCAAGGGTGTTGTTTTCATAGGTGATTCCTTTACTTTCAAAGTATTCTTCTACTCTGTCAAGTAAAGCATCGGATTTATTTGGAATTTGCACAATTATTAGAGGATTGATATCCGCTTTTCGGTTCAGATATTCTGAGCGCAATTCTCTCTGCTTGACAATCGCCTTATCAAGCAGATATGTAATTTGATCATCAACGCTGATATGCTGCTCAAAATTTTCGTTGATGATAAGCAGCTTTTTTATTAGGCCTTCCGCTATAACATCTTCTTCGGGAATATCAATCAAAATAGCATTTTTATAGTTTTTAGGCGTAGCAGAGCAGCGGATTATCTTGTCTGAACGAAAAAGCTCAATAATATCATCCGCCTTTATCGTATCGTTTTGATGAGATTCATCGACGATGATTTTAAAGGTTAAACCATCATCAAGTGCATTTCGTATATGCTCTACAAAATTAGTGCGTTCACTATCCTTTAAAGCATTATTGCCTTTCTTGGTCAGTTTTTCCCAGTTAATAAAGCAGGCATCATTCTCTTCAAAACCGGAAGTCATAATATCGGATAACAGTTTTGTTTGACTTCCGTGGATATATCGATCCATTTTTTCTTTGCTTTGTTCCTCAAGGTTACCTTTGCCGGGAGTAAGCCAAATAAATACCTTCTTATGATTGCTTTTGAAATACTCGTCCATAAAGTGAGTGAGTATAATGGTTTTTCCGCTACCTGTGCAGCTTTTGAGAATTATATCCCTATTTGGCTTTTTCATTGCAGCGGTTAAATCAGCGATTGCTTTTAGCTGAAAATTCGCAAGGGTAATATCCATTTTTAGCCCTCCAATTCTTTGTAATAGTAGTCAGGAATGATATTTGCTGTAATCTTCCTATCCCTCAAAACTTGTGCTTGCTGTGCATCTATCAGAATATCGTGCCCTAAATATAGTTTCCGACATTTGGTGTTGTTTTCAAGTTGAGAAATAAAGTTATCAAGTTCTTCTTCTGTAAGAACGATAGCTATTTCTGCGTTGTTTGTGAAGTTAACGCCGTTTTCAAGTTCGACAAGTTCACGGATATGCTTTAACAACTCGTCCGCATATTCATAATACATACGCTCACTTATGGGAATATAATCTACCTTGTAATATTTCAACGAAGCGGAGTAACCCTCTTTGTCAATAACGCGCTTGATACGCTCATATGTAACATCTCGGCAGATGTTGTTTTCGTTGTTCGTGCAAAGAATGAAACGTCGTTTACTGCCTTCATTATTGGAATTATATTTCAGAACAGCATGACCTGTTGTACCACTTCCTGCAAAGAAATCAAGAATTATGCTATCGCTTTTTGAACCCATTTTAATAATACGTTCAATCAAACGTGTTGGTTTTGGGTTAGTAAAGACAATTCTACCGTCGAAGACTGATTTTAATTCACGTGCACCCTCTTGGTTATGCCCAACTTCAGCACTTGTCCACCAAGAATCTGGTGTGCGACCTTGCTGAACCTCTGTTAAATAACGTTTCTTTCTTGGAAACGATGTTCCGTCCTTACCAAACCAAATTCTGTTCTCAGCAATCAAGGTACGCATATTTTCCTCTGAATACACCCAGTGTTTACCCTCAGGAACATTAAAAATTTTTCCAGTCGGACCAATTACATCATAGTTTCCATTAACTCGAATTTCATTTGCAACCAAGTCACCTGATTGCCAAGGACCTCTGGGATCGTTGTCGGGATTTTTATATCGGTTATTCATTTCATCTGTGCGATCAAGAAGATTGAATTTAAGCAAATCAATGTTTTTTGCATAGACGAAAATATAATCGTGATTTACAGAAATGTACTTAGCATCATTTTTGATGCTGTGTATTTTTTGCCACATACAAGACGTAACAAAATTTTGCCAACCAAAAACCTCATCACACACTAGTTTTAAAGCTGCAAATTCATTATCATCAATAGAGATAAAAATACATCCTGTTGGTGAAAGAAGTGTACGAGCAATTTCCAAGCGATTTTTCATAAAAGAAGACCATTTTGAATGTCTGTAATTATCTCCGTTATCCACCAATGTATCAGAATAAGTAAACCCAGTACTCATTGTGTTGTACGGTGGATCTATGTAGATTAGGTCAATTTTGCCCTTATGTGTCTTTTTCAGCAATTTCAGCGAAGCAAGGTTATCACCCTCTATAAGAAAATTCATCTGTCCGCCGTTGTCGATGAAAAGGTCTTTCTCTTCGGTCAGTACTGGCGTATGGGTATCAAGCACCTCGTCAATCTCCTCACGGTGTTCTTCGAAAACAAGCCCGTATTTCTTGCCGTTCACATCTTTCTCTAAATCATAAAGATAAGAAAGCAGGTTACCAGTATTCTCATCCTGCGGAGCTGAAGCAATAAAGGTTCGGATTTCTTTTATTTTATTTAGCAGATCATCACGCTTTTGTTTCGATATATTAGTGCTCATTGTTTTCCTCCGCCTTATTATTTTTAGGTATCATATGCTGCATATTTAACAAAATATTATTATATGCTTGTTGAGATGCCGCTTGCTCCTGTTGTTGTCGTCTCATTCCATCTGGAACATATGGATTTTGAATGGTTTCCCAAGTAACCTTATCCTTATATCCCAAAGATTTTGCTATTGTTTCCAATAATTTATATTGAGCGTTCTGAATTTTTTTGAGTTGCACCTCATCTGGGTCCTTAACGCAATATTTGTCATATAAATCTTTCCAGGCATTACGGACTTTTTTATCATCTGAAAATACAATATCAATAATATTAAGGCAATGTACACTTTCCTGTGTCCAACCATATATTCGAGAAGTCATAAGCACTTTGAAGATGTGCATTCTATCTTTTCTTATTTCTGCTCTATTTTGCAAATGTTGTCCAATCACGACAGCGACTATAGGAATTACAACTATAGCTATTAAATTCAAAATGTCTTTACACTCCATTTTATCATCCTCCTATTACATCCACTCGCCATTGGCGGCAGACCATTTTTCAGTAAATGCTTCGCTTTTGACCGCTGCTATAAACGGTTCTGTAAGAAACTCTTTTATTGTTTTCAGCACAGTACCGTAATCATCGGTTTTTGTATCAATTTTTCGGACAAATGCTTTCCATTTCTTTTGCATTGCGCCGTCTCTGTCAAAGCCCATTACCTGCTCAAATTGTTCAACGGTAAAGCTATGTCCACGGTTTTCAAAGGTCTTTTTCAGCGCTTTTGTCAGCGTTGCACCGTCAAAATCAAATTTATTGGCAAGATAGTAAATATCGTAGTAATCCTTCATTCGGCTTGAAAATTCCATTAGACTAAGAATAGCGTCAATCTTCTCGGCAATGGTTGTTTCAAGGGAGTATGTATTTACTGTCGGGGCGTCAAAGTCGGAAAGCTGTGTCGGGATTTTTCGCTTTTCCTGTTTCGGTACGATGACATCCCCCACACCGAAATCAATACTGAACGGTGTTTTGGTATTTTTAATGCGAGCGACCACCGATGCACCGATTCCTGCATACTTTTTGGCAACAGCAATAGGAGCAACATCTTTAATCTCAAAAGTGATAAGGTCGTTTCCGGTAGGAGTTGCAATAATTTCCTCCAACACGGTTTTTAACTGCTCCGGTGTATTTGGCATTTGGCGGAGCAAAAAATCCACATCAACTGTTACTCGGCTGTCAAAGTCGGTAAGTGAATAGATAAACAATCCGCCTTTCAGCACAAGATTTTCTGCATATTTGGATTTTTCCAAACGGCGCAGAAATTCCTCCTGGCAAAAGAGTTGCAGACAAAGCTGATAACTTCTTCCGCTTATCTGAGCCTTATTTTTCAGTCGTGCAAGCACGGATGCAGCATTATCAGCCATTAAGCAGTACCTCCATTACATTCATCATTTTTTTATAAACGCCCATTTCTTTTGCATATTTGGAAAGGGTGGCAAGGTTTTTCTTTTCGTCTGATACATAGGCGTTGATTGCTTTATTAAATATCTCATTATCCAGCTTCGTACGGTATTTGAAACAGTCACAGATAGTGCGTTCACGGTCATATACGGGAAGTGTGACACCGTTAAAAGTACCTGTTGTTTCACCGAGGTGGTACATATCGTTCTGAACATAATACGCCTTTACCGGTACTTTTTCCTGTATGGCTTTTACGGTTCTGGAATAGGAACGGGGAACGGTAATCGTCCACTCACGGGGCGCAAAATCGCTGTAACCGTAATAAAACAGCGCCGATTCAACACAAACGATGCCTTGTGTCATCAATTTGGAAAGGAGAACTTCTTCTTTGAGTTCATCACCAACAGACAGTTTATAATAACCATGCCTGACACGTTCAATATATCCCTGCTTAAAAAGTGTATAAATATCTTGTTCTTTCAGTCCGGCAGAAATGAAATCAGATTTCTTTGCAACTTCACCGACTGTATTAAATACTTCGTTTACAATATCGTGCTTACTCAAACTGCCACCAACTTTCTGCATGCAGTATTCTCATTATGCGTGTTTATATTATAATAGATTGTTCCCTAAATCGCAAGAGGTTTGCACGCTTTTTGTCAATCTTGCGTGTAAATTTTGAAAAACATATTGCAATTTGAGGTCAAGTGCTATATAATACACACATACCACTTCCTTATTATCCACGGTGAAATTATTCTTGTTATCAACCACGATAACAAAATGATAACAAGGGCATTTTAGCACAGGATAATACAGATACATCGTATAATCAAAACAGAGAGACTAACGAAAGCAAAATCACATAAGCAGAATTGTTTAGTCCTCGTCGAGTGGGAATAACCCTGACAACAAACAGCGCTGTCTGATTTGGTTCCAAATCAGACAGCGCTGTTCTGTTTGCTCTTTTACACTACCGGCTTATCAGCTTATAAGCCACAACGCGGGCATCATCCACGGCGATCTGTCCATCGCGGTTCATATCACATGTAAGCAGCTGCAGCACATTGCCGGCACCCGCGGTATCTGCATACAGATTGGCGTGGTACAGCTCGTAAATGTACTGCGCGTCATTGATATCCACCGTTCCGCTGCCGTTGACATCTCCGCTGTACCGCAGAGAGGTGGACGACCCGGTGCCAACTGTGATCTGCTTCCGTGTGGCAGACACCGTGTTGGGAAGGCTGTCCCCTGTCGCCACCAGCCACACATAGGCGCCGTATTCCTGCGACCAGAACATAGGTTGGCTTCCGTAATACAGCCCCTTGCCGGCGGGCAGCGCCGTCCCCGGCACCGCCTTCAGCAGCACCACCTCGTCGCCGTCCCGTTTTACAAAGGTACTGGCAGTAACGCTGATCCGCGGCTGCTGGGTCTTGGTCACCGTCACGGTGATGATGCCGCCGGTCATTTCAGAGGCCGGGATGCGATACCAGTTTTCGCGCTCCATGGCTTCGAAGGTCACAGTGCGGCCGCTTCGCTGGGCGCTGATGGTGTAGGTGCAGTCGTCCGTCGGATCAATAAAGAACTGGAATTCCTTGTCATTTTTGGCCTGATAACTACCCTTGCCGTCCATCACATCCGCCGCGCCGCTGCCCACGAACACCACCTGCGTGGTACCGGACTGCGCCGCCTTGATGACGGTAATGACCACGTCTCCGGTGATCTCCCCGCCGGGGATGGTGTAGGTGCTGCCGTTGGCAATGGGGTTCACAAGGCGGCCGCCCACCGTGACGGACACGGCGTAATCATAGTTGTTGGCGCGGTTCACAGAAAAGATATAGTCGTTGTCGAACGTCGCCTTTGACGACCACTGCACCACATCGTCCTGACCGCTGCCGGTCAGCTCTACGGTGTACGTCCGGGAAACGGGTTCAGAGGCATAGATCACCAGATTGCCGGTAACAGCGCTCACCGTGTACGTTCCGTCGCCGTTGTCCTCCACAGCGACCGCCTGCCCGTCCATTTCGGCGGTAAAGCCGTAGTCCATCCCTGCCGGGGCAGAGAAGGTGTAGTCCTGCCCCTTCAGGACGAAGCTTGCGCCGCTGATGCCCTCCACATCCGGCAGCTCCACGGCGCAGCCGCCCGCGTGGATGGTCACGGTGCTCGTCGTAATATTGGCAGCACGGGCATCCTTCAGCGCATTGACACCGCGATCCACATAGGCCTCCGTCAACGTCACCTGCGCATCGCCCACCGCCTGGACGTTAAACGTCACAACAAAAGACTGTCCGATTCTCTGTTCACCGTATCCCGCGATGGTCAACGTACCGTTGCTGTCCTCCACGATCTCCGGCATGGCCTCACCAGCTGTTGCAATGGCTCCATAGCCCAGCCTCTCGCTGTCATAGCGCAGCACGAAGTGGTACGCGTTGTAGCTGTCATCATTCTCATCCTGTGACGTCAGCTTCAAAGCAACCTTGACGCTGCCGCCCTCCGCATTGGTGGTATCGCTGTACAGCAGCGCGACACGAAAAAGCGCCGGCTCCTCACCCGTCACACGGGCAGGCAGCACGGCGCAAAGCAGAACAACGGCCAAAAGCACAGAAAGGATCTTTTTGGTAACATGTATCTTTTGCATTTGTGATCCACCCCTATCCAATCAGGAAATTTTCGCCTTGTAGGGTCCTGAGCGGCAAAATCCCCCCTGAATCCCGCAAAACCAACAAAATTCTAACCATATTATGTCTTAATTTGCAATAGTTTTTGCACAATTTATGTGTAGAATCTTTTGCGCAAACTTTGTGCACGTTGCACAAATCACACCATTTGTAGCGTAGTACATCGCTTCTTTTCGTTATATCGCTTTTTGCGGTTTTCGCTGCAACATCCGCCATCTGCGGACTTCAGCGTATATACATGCTCCATTTCTGTTTCTTGGCTTCGTGTTTCAGCTCATTGCTCGTCATCTGCTTCACACCTTGAATGTTATAGTGGTGGGAAGCTTCACAGCTCCCCACCACTATTGTCTCTTGTGTGTCCAGTCGCTCTTATCTTTGACGGTTATGTCGCTTCGCCGTTTAGCGCCCCGGAGGGCGGAAATCCGGCAGAGTCCGTAAATTGTCAAAGAGGGGACGGTCCGGGACTGACCCGAACCGTCCCTCTACTCAAGGTTTGGTATTGCGCGTTATTGCCTTATGCCTTGCGGCACTTCTTGCTGACCACAGCGGTACCCATCAGGGAGCTGACGGCCATCACCGCATACAGCGCGATACCGGCGTCCGCCGTCTTGGGGGTGCCATCCGCCTTGATGGTGAACGTGCCCGTGCTCACATGGGTGGCACTCTCAATCTTAATTGTATACGTACCGGCTTTCAGGGTGGCCAGATACGCATCGGTCAGCGTCACGATACTGCCGCTGCCATTGCTGCTGACGGTGTAGTACTTGCTGTCCAGCTTCTTGCCGTTAACAGTCACCCTGGTGATGCTGTCGGCGGGCAGGTCGGTGGTGAAGGACATCCCGGAGGTGTAGGAGCTACCGGAGCCGGAGCTGGAGCCGCCGCCAGTGGAGCCACCGCCAGTGGAGCCACCGCCAGTGGTGCCACCGCCAGTGGTGCCGCCACCAGTAGTACCGCCACCAGTGGTGCTGCCGCCGGTGGTGCTGCCGCCGGTGGTGCTGCCGCCAGTGGTGCTGCCGCCGGTGGTGCTGCCGCCAGTGGTGCCCGCATCCACACCGCCGGGAACGATGGTCACTTGAATCTGCTTACCTTCAGCATTCTTAAAGGTAGTCTTTTCGAGTGTTACCTTAGTACCACCCGCGACATCGGCCTTCACCTTGAATGTCAGGGTGAACAGGACGCCGTTCTCAGTGCACTCCTGCGTAAGATCTTCGGCATCAAAGATCACTTTGCCTGTCCCTATATTGGAAGTAAGGGTGCCTGCCATGCTGCCTTTTTCCACCTTGGTCAGTTCCAGCTTACTATCGTCATACTCGATGCTAAAGTTAAAAACTACATAGCCCGGATTGCCCTTAATGGAAACATCCAATGTGACTTCATCGCCCGCATTGACCGTTTTTGTTTCATTCTCAACGGTAATAGTCGCCTCACTGCTGTTACCCGCATCAACTGCCAAGGCCATAGTAACGCACATTGTAAGCGCCAAGACCAGAGACAGAAATGCGGATAGTAAGCGTTTTCTGTTTTTCATGTTCGTCCATTCCTTTCATGATGAAAATGTGTTGTATCACATGATACACAAGTAAGGGGTGTCAGGGGACGCCGGGAACAGGCGCCCCCTGACAGAATAAGGGATCAATCAGTCGGTAAAACCGGCCAGTTGTCGACGAAGCGTCCACACATCGAACATATCCACATCGCCATCGTCGTTGACATCGCCATTGTCAAGAATGAAGCCTTCGACCCCATATCCCGCGAAATAGCGACGCAGAAAATAGACGTCGAACACATCAACCTCGCCATCGCCGTTTACATCGCCAGCCACGGTGCTCTGTAGCTTAAAGCGGCTGTCCATGTTGGCCAAGCGGTTTTCGATCCAGGTTGTCATC
>OLNF01001340.1_pt1 | contig 21217 bp, 12 predicted proteins | sample 1673061 | NCBI WGS metagenome assembly OLNF01 (sample SAMEA3136751, study PRJEB25190) | human gut metagenome
AGTGGCTGGACACGTCGGAGAAGGTCGCGGGCGTCTTGTCGCCGTCCGGGTCGAACCGGGCCGCGATCGCAGCGAACTCAGCGCGGCTGATCGACGCATCAGGCTTAAAGGAACCGTCCTCATAGCCCTTGATAATGCCCATCTTGCTCAGGGTAGACACCGCGCAGGTATACCATGCGCCGTCCTTCATGTCGTTGTAGCCGTTGCTCTTGGTCATGTTGGCCTCACGGGTCTCATCGGTCAGCAGTCGGAAGAAGATCGTCGCCACTTCGGCACGGGTGATATTCTTCTGGGGATACACCATGCCGTCAGGATACCCCACCACATAAGCGTAGTGGTCCTTCCCGTTCAAGCCAGTAGGCACATCGTCAGGGATGGTGATACTCCCGCCACTATGACCGCCGGAGCTACCTTTTACTCTGTAAGAAACAGTAGGCTCATTGAAATCAACGCTACCAGCACTCTGATTTGCAGACTGGTAAGCCAATGTTGCAGATTCATTGGTCGGCACTTCATACGTTCCAGAGGCTGTCCGCTTGCTGGTCAAAGACAAGTTATACTTCAAGTCCAAACTGACCACAGGCACGTTCATTTCCAGGACAAAGAACTCGTCCGAAACAGAGCCGTTGACCTCACCAGTTTTGTCACAAGGCGTATAGGTGTAGGTCGTATTCCCATCGGAAGAAGTTATCGTATATGTGTTATCTGCGTTCTTGATTGCCGTACCCTTATAATACGTCAGCACATAGGGATATTTTCCAGTAGATTCGTCTTTTTCACCGAAAGTAATCACATTACCGTTCGGTGCATTGGCAGCAACAGGATTCCCATTTGCCGTCAAAGTAAAGGTGTTCTGCGTCAAGGTCTGATCCGTCAGGGAGAAGTCAGCGCCGATCACATCTGTGATGCTACCAGACTGAATTTGATAGAGAATCTTATTCTGAATCCCTGCGAAAATTGTTTTCGCATCCGCATCATGTACAACACCCTGGTTGACATTAGAACTCATGGATTGCAGATAGATCATCAGCTCCTCGCCCCAGGGATAATTTTCCCAATTTTTCGTCTTTTCATTGCCATTCTCTTCAATCTCAGGCATGGGCAATGCAAAGCTCTTCGTAAACGGCTTTACCAAATTCTTATATTTAGTTGTAGAATAATATACCGAGAATTCCGGAGCACAGGCATATGTTCCAGACACCTGAGATTTCTCCGGGTCCGTTGTAGAAATCTGAATATACTTCGTTACGTCCGTCGCATCACCCACACTCGTCAGATAGTCTTGGACATAGCCTCCGTCTTGAGTCTTCTTTATTTTCTCTGGAATTGTCTTCAGGAAGTTTTCAAAGCTCCCATAAACACTCGCAATCGACGTTCCCTTACCATACATCATGTCCCACGTGTCAACATTAGGATGTATGTTTGTGTAGATATTATTACCTTCTTTTTGTAGAAGAGGAACTGTATAGGTCTTCCCGTCTTCATTCCAAAGATAAGTTATACCGTCACTAATGGTAATCAGGTAAGCATTTTCTGCGTAACTCGAATACTGAGACTTCAATGTCTCCATATCCTGAGTGGCTTGGTCAATCCCTGCCGGCATGTTCGTACCAGAAGATGTTTTCTGGTTGGCAAAATTTTTCAGGGTATCTTCAAAATTTTTATTATCCAAAATATTATTCCAGCCAGTGGACGATGCCGTACCGGAGAAGATAACTACGTCATAAATAATGTTAGTATTCGTCAAACTCTTCAAGTAATGCAGCATTCTAGCCGCTTCTGTCCGAGAGTTGCCCACACTCGTAGACTTATCCAGCAAGAACATCACTGCAACATTTTCTTTTGCACTCTTGCCGCCAACCGACAACGTCACCTCTGTCTTGTCATTTACCAAGGCAGTGGCAGTCTTGTTGACATCCGGCTTAGATGTGTCGGGGGTAGGTTCAACTTTCTGCTTTTTGTACTTGTTGGTCACGGTCATGGTGCTAGTCTGACCCTTCGTCACAGTAACCTTCTGAGAAGCCTGCGCATCCGTAGCCGGCTGATTCTGGGCAGCGCTAGCATCTCTATTTACAATTACAGTAGTACCATTGGTCGCACTATACGTTGCTGTGCAGTCATAACCTTTCACATCAGCATCGCTCTCGCTGACTGTGTATTCACCAGCGGGGAGGTTGGAGATGGTCCAGGTGGCTTCTGTCTTGGATTCATTCACGTTAACGCCGCTATCCTTCAAGGAAAGTTCCTTGCTTTCACCATTTCCAGACACCGTAATCTTAAATTCTTTGGAACCTGTGGGCAGGTCATTCAGAGTGAGACTTTCTCCGCTTACTACCTTTTTGACGATTAGGTTGCCAGTCGTAGGTTTGTTTTCCGTGAAGGTCCATGTACCAGTGATTACAATTTCTTGGTTAGCAGTTCCTTCAATTGTACCGCTCTTATCCCATGTACAACTCCATGTGCCAGTTTTTCCAGCATCATTTGTTGTAACACTACTCCGTGGAATATTTGCCACGGTATGCTTTTGATCAACAGTAAAGGTACCACCTTGTGGCAAAAGTGTATTAGCATCAGACGGTTTCTCACCCTCTGCCCATCGATAAGTTACCGTATAGGTCTGAGGGTCCGGTTCTTTCGCCGGTGTGGTCACAATCTGTGTCTTTTCGTCATCTGCCGGTCCATTCGCATTGTCACCATGGGCAATGGTAGCAGTATTGCTGACAGTCTGCGTGTCGCTACTAATATCATGCTTGGTGAACTGCTTACTCACATAGAAAACTGTCTCGCCGGTAGTACCAACTGTACCAGAGAAGGTGCTGCCCTCCTGGTTAAAGGTGATAGAATTATCCGTCGGCGGTACCAGCGTTGCCCCGTCATCTGTCACGATAAACTTTGCTCCCTTATCACCACTCACAGTGATCTTGTACAGCAGGGTCACGCCGTTTTCACCTACGGTCACTGTGGAATCTTTTGTGTCAGGGATGGTAAAACCGTTTGTATCAAACGAAAGAGTATCACTCTTCGTCACCAATTCCTTGTTAAAGTTTGTCAGCGAGTAGGTCACTTTCCCTGCCGGGATCGGGAAGGGGATCTCAACTGGACTGCCATTATGCTGAACAGTCAGTATAGTGGGTGTATTAAGCGGTGCGTAGTTTACCTCGCCAACCTTAACTGTGCTTACGGCAGCAGGATCAACATTTACTCTGTAAGTTTTTGTATAAGTATAGACGTTGTAGCCATTACTCGTGGTTGGAGTCACACTACTAGAGTCAAGAGTCCAGGTAGTTGCAAAGCCACTACCCTTGACATCCGTCACACCTGCCGGCAGGCCATCGGTCACAACGCCCTCATTCAAACCATCAGTGATGGTCTGAGTAATGGCCGCAAATGCTCCATAAAGGCCGTTAGCATCATCGGCATTATAGGCGTATTGTTCTTTAGTAGCAATATTATCCTTCAAGAAGTCGCCAACCGTGGGGCCGTCAATTGTATGCCACTCTGTTTCAATCAGACCAAACCATGCATGCGCACTACCTTTCGTCCAGCATCTATCGTTCGCCGCGCCAAAGCAGACAGTGTAGACTGCATTTACCTTCTCTTTCAAAGCGTCAGCAGATCGAGTAGTTGCAGCATTGGTATCTGGACAACCATAACTGCCATGCTGAGAGACATTGTTTGTCCCCGACCATGTTTCCTTTACATAGCATGTCGGTACTCCGTCAGTCAATGCGATAACATTTCTTTTGCTTTTATCAATCTGCGTAATGCTGTCACTCTGCATTTGCGTCTTTGCTAAACGAAGTGCAGCATCTAAGTTTGTGCCTCCCGTTGCCGTAATTTTATTGATCACCTTAACTAACTTGTTGTATCCATCTTTTATGGAAACATCGATCCAGTCTTCCTTCACGGATGCCGATCTATTAAACGTAACCAAAGAAACATAACGATTCAGATTTTTGTTATTAACGTTCTTTCCCAGTTTTCCATCCTTACCAAAGTCCAACTTAGAAAATCCGCTGTAACTTTTCAGGAAATTGATTGCCGCTGTTTTGGCTGCCGACAAACGGTTGTCATCATTCATCGAATCAGATGTATCGATCACAAGAACCGTTGCTGCTGCTCCGGGCTGCACTTCTTCTGTCTTGTGCTTCATCTGTACCGTTAAGGTAACGTCATACTGGTTGTCTTGACCAGCTACCTTCTCTGCTATCTTATTGACAGTTACTTTGTCTTTAAGCGAATCCGGTATAGCATTTTCTGGCTTGCCAGATTCCCACTCCCCTGTGTTGGTATAGTGGCCATAAACGACATCCTTTGTCGTAGTGTCAGACGTCCCGTCCGTTGCCAGCGCTGTCACAGGTACCAAAGAAAGCACCATTGCCAGCGTTAGAACCAGGGCCAAGAACTTCTTTTTCATGGGTCTCCTCCTTTTCATCCTTCCGTTTGTTTTTGAGTCACCCATTGTCGTTGGGTAGTAAACCAACGACAAAAGGGTATACCCTTTTGTTTTTGCGATATCAGCATGGATACCGCAAGGATACGTTCGCCAAAGCACTCTCTTCTTTGGCGGCGTTTTATGGCAATATTATACCGTATCCTTCCGTCGAATGGCAAGGTTTTCCATGGATATGTTTGGATATATTTTGTGTTCTTTTAGAGATTCATGCCCCGGTTTTATATCTTTCCGACAAAACACCCCCTGTGTCGGGTCCCGGCGGGGAACGGCACAGGGGGCGGCGCTCTTGACAAAGTGGGGAGAGACTGCTATCATAAAAGCAGAAAGAGCGTTGCTACTAGTGGTTGGCTTCGCGGTTTTACATCATTATGAACAATGCTGACCGTTTGGCTGCAACCCAAGCGGTCAGCACGCTTTTATGGACAGGTATACAAACCCCCCTGCGTCGGGTCCCGGTCTGGGACGGCGCAGGGGGCGGCGCTCTTGACAAAGTGGGGAGAGACTGCTATCATAAAAACAGAAAGAGTGCCGTTACTAGCGGTTGGCTCTACTAGGTTTGCACAAATTGATTATGCTGACCGTTCAGTTGCCGCTGGGCGGTCAGCACGCTTTTATGGAAAGTGCCAGTGCTAAAAACACCACGCACAGCAGAAATTTCAAAAAAAATCTGTCCATTCCAGCTTCACCCCCTTCCAACGTGGATTTTGCGAGGGGCTAGCCAACCACTTTTCGTAACAACGCTTCTTTCCGGCCCTTTTGACAGGGCCTTTTTATCTTAGCAGATTTTGTCGAACTTTGCAACATGCGCCTTCGTATACAAAACCCCCCCTGCGTCGGGTCCCGGTCTGGGACGGCGCAGGGGGGTTGCTTTTGGGGTCAGGTGGTCTGGTGGGTCGGGTCGTCCAGGTAGGCGCAGGCGGACAGGGCTGCGACCTGGCCCTCGCCGGCGGCTTTGGCGATCTGGTAGGGGGCGCCGGTGCAGTCCCCTGCGGCGAACACGCCGGGGAGATTGGTGGCCATGCTGCGGTCGACTTGGATGGCCCCGTTGGCGGTGGCCAGGGTCGGCAGCAGGTCCGTGGGGGCCACGGCGGGGCGAAGGATGAAGACCCCCGCGCAGGGGATGGTCTCGCCGTTGGCGGTCAGGCCGGTGACGGTCAGCTGGCCTTGGATCGAGACGGTGCCGGTCTGGACAAAGGGGATGTCTGCTTCCAGCGTCTCCGGTCGCTTGGGGGCAAGGTAGGTCACTTGACAGCCCAGGTTTTTCAGGAAGTTGGCCTCCTCCGGCGCATCGGGGCTGCGGCCGACCACGGCCACGGGCTTGCCCCGGTAGAGCATCCCGTCGCAGGTGGCGCAGTAACTCACGCCCCGGCCCAGATACTCGGCTTCCCCAGGAAATTTTTTCTGCCGCACCACGCCGGGGGCCAGGATCAAGGCCCCGGCGGAGAGGACTTGGCTGCCCACGCTGACTTGAAAGCCGTTCCAAGGCAAGGCCGAGAGGGCGCGGCCCTCTAAAAATTCAACGCCTGCTTCTTTCGCGTGGGCGTGAAAGGTCTCCAGCAAGTCCGCCCCGGACTGCTTGGGCAGACCCAAGTAATTATCTACCCGCTCGGCCCGTGCCAAGGGGCTGTCCTGCCAGCGGTTGCCCACCACGAGGACGGTCTTGTTCCGGGCGCGGGCCGTCAGGGCAGCGGACAGCCCCGCCGGGCCGCTGCCGATCACGATGATGTCATAGTGCATAAAGCGCTCCCTCCTGCTCTGCTGTGTTGGTCCCATCATAGCATATCCGATCCTCCCCGTCTACTCGTCCCCCGCGTCTACGCGCAGTCGCACGCTGTATTTTTTTGGCACGGTATCTTGACACAGCGTCAGAATTGCGATATCCTATCTATACTGACACAGCGTCAGAATCAATTCATGTTGACGATGGAGGAAGAAACTCATGTTAGGAAACTTCACCTATTATAACCCCACCAAGCTCTATTTCGGCGGCGGCTCCGTCGCGTCTTTGCGGGACGAGCTGCCCAAATACGGCCCCAATATCGTCCTGGTCTACGGCGGCGGGTCCATCAAGAAGAACGGCATCTATGACCAGGTGACCGCCATCCTGAAGGACTGCGGCAAAAACGTGGCGGAAATCTCCGGCGTCATGCCCAACCCCACCCTGCCCAAGGTCCTGGAGGGCGTGGAGATCTGCCGCCGGCATCAGGCCGACTTCCTGCTGGCCGTGGGCGGCGGGTCCGTCTGCGACTACACCAAGGCCGTGGCCGCCTCCGTCCACTGTGAGGAGGACCCCTGGCAGAAGTATTTCGTCCGCTTTGAGGAGCCTGCCTGCCCCGTGGTCCCCCTGGGCTGTGTGCTGACCATGGTGGGCACCGGGTCCGAGATGAACGCCGGCAGCGTCATCACGAACCCCGACACCAAGGAGAAGGTGGGCAAGGTCTTTGAGAACGAGGACGTGATGCCCAAGTTCTCCATCCTGGACCCCAACTACACCCTCACCCTGCCCCGGTACCAGATGGTCTCCGGCATCTATGATATTTTCAACCATATCTGTGAGCAGTATTTCTGCGGCGCGGATGACAACACCAGCGACTACCTCAGCGAGGGCCTCATGCGCTCCGTGATCCATTCCAGCCGCATCGCCGTAAAAAACCCCCAGGATTACGAGGCCCGCAGCAACCTCATGTGGACCGCCACCTGGGCGCTGAACACCCTGGTCGAGTGCGGCAAGACCGGCGACTGGATGGTCCACATGCTGGGCCAAGCCGTCGGCGGCGTGACCAACGCCACCCACGGCATGACCCTGGCCGCCGTGTCTCAGGCGTACTATCACCACGTCCTACCCTATGGCCTGCCCAAGTTCAAGCGCTTCGCCGAAGCCGTCTGGGGCATCGACCCCACTGGTAAGAGCGATGAGGAAGTTGCCCTGGCCGGTCTGGACGCCATGAAGGCCTGGATGGAGGAGATCGGCGTGGTCATGCATCTGACCGAGCTGGGCGTGGACGAGTCCATGCTGGACCAGATCGCCGACCTGACCTTCCACATGGACGGCGGCTACAAAGCCCTGAAGCGGGACGAGATCCTTGCGATCTTCCGCGAAAGCCTGTAAGCGCCATGCCCAAAGCCTCCCAAGCCCGGACCAACGCCCGCAAAGAGGAGATCATCTCCGCCTGCGCTGCCCTCTATGAGACCATGAGCTTCAAGGACATCACCTTGAAAGACATCAGCCAGGCCACGTCCTTCACCCGCACGTCCATCTACAACTATTTTCAGACCAAAGAAGAAATTTTTCTGGCCCTGCTCCAGCGAGAATATGACCTCTGGCACCAGGACCTCCTGGTCCTGCTGGACACCCACGAGGCCATGACGGCGGACGCCTTCGCCGCCGCCCTGGCCCACACCCTGGCCCGGCGGGCGCGGATGCTCAAGCTTCTCTCCATGAACCACTACGACATGGAGGCCAACAGCCGCATGGAAAATCTCGTCGCCTTCAAGCGCTCCTACGGCGCCGCGATGCAGGCCGTGACCCGGTGCGTGAAAAAATTCTTTCCCCACATGCCCGCCGAAGCCGTCCAAGGCTTTCTCTACGCCTTCTTCCCCTTCCTCTTCGGCCTCTATCCCTATGCCTACGTCACGGACAAGCAGAAGGCCGCCATGAACCAGGCAGACGTCCCCTACCCCGCCTTCTCCCTCTATGACCTGACCTATCCCTGCGTCCGCAAGCTGCTGGACGGGTTTCACTGAAACCGCAACGCCGTGGCCGATCTGCACGCAAATTGACAAGGTTGGTACAATCTGGTATACTGGTTGTACTTTTATTTTCTCCAGAAAGTATTTTACGGAATGAGGGGTAGTGTGCTGTGAAAAAGAAGTTGAGTTTTCGAGAATACGTGACCGTGGCCAGTATGCTCTTCGGCATGTTCTTTGGCGCGGGGAACCTGATTTTCCCCGTGTCCATGGGCCAGCAGGCGGGCAGCCACGTGTGGATCACGACCCTGGGCTTTCTCATCACCGGCGTGGGCCTGCCCCTGCTGGGCGTGGCGGCCCTGGGCATCAGCCAAAGCAACGGCCTGTTCGACCTGTCCAGCAAAGCCGGGCGGCCCTACGGCATGTTCTTCACCTGCGCCCTGTACCTGACTATCGGGCCTTTCTTCGCCATCCCCCGCTGCGCCACCACGTCCTACACCGTGGGTTTGGAGCAGATCTTACCGGAGGGCCACGCCAAGCTTTTCCTGCTGCTGTTCTCGGCGGCCTTCTTCGCCGTAACGCTCTTCTTCTCCCTGCGGCCGGGAAAAATTTTGACCTGGATCGGTAAAGTTCTGAACCCCTGCTTCCTGCTCTTCCTGGGCATCCTGCTGGTCGTTGCTCTGGTCTCTCCCGGCGCGTCCATCTCCTCTGTGGAGCCCATGGGGGACTACGCCACCCAGCCCTTCCTGACGGGCTTCCTGGAGGGCTACAACACCATGGACGCCCTGGCCGGCCTGGCTTTCGGCATCATCGTGGTGCAGGTCATCCAGGGCCTGGGGGTGAAGGAACCGAAGGACGTAGCCGGCAGTACCGTTCGCTCCGGCATTTTCAGCTGCCTGCTCATGGCCGTCATCTATCTGGCCGTCGCCGTCGTGGGGACACAGAGCCGCGGCCTGTTCCCCGCCGCCGAAAACGGCGGCATCGCCCTGGCCCAGATCGCCCAGCACTACCTGCGCGGCGTGGGTCTGCTGGTCCTGGCCGCCACCGTCACCCTGGCCTGCCTGAAAACCTCCGTGGCTCTCATCACCAGCTGCAGCGAGACCTTCGTCGGCCTCTTCCCCAAGGGGCCCTCTTACCGGGTCTGGGCCATCGTGTTCTGCCTCATGTCCTTCGTCTTTGCCAACCTGGGCCTGAGCACCATCATCAGCTACGCCGTGCCTGTGCTGATGTTCCTCTATCCCCTGGCCATCGCCCTGATCCTGCTGGCCCTCTTCGGCAAGTTCTTTGGCCACAGCCGGGAGGTCTACGTCTCCACCCTGGTCCTGACGCTCGTCGGCGCCGTCTACGACCTGTTCCGCAACCTCCCCGAAAACCTCCGCGCCCTGCTGCATCTGGACGGTCTGATCGAAGCCGTGGGCAATGTCCTGCCCCTCTCCGGTATCGGCTTCGGCTGGGTCTGCCCGGCGGTCATCGGCCTGGTGATCGGCCTCATCCTCCACTTCTCCCGCCGGAAGAAAGCGGCCTAATTTGATAGACCTACTTTTATAAAAAACAACTCCCTCTGGTCCAGAGCAAAACGTTCTGGATCAGAGGGATCTTTTCATTGTCCCGAAACCGCTTCGATATACCGGTCCACGATCTCCACCAACAGCTGAAACTGCCGGTCAGATAGGACCCTTCCCTTTTCCTGAATGGTTTCCAGCGTATTCTTTGATTCCTCCGCAAATAAGATATCATCACTGGATACCCCCAGCACAACACATAGCCTTTTTAACAGCGCAACCGAGATCCCGACTACGCCTCGCTCCAAGTCAGACAGATATTGTGGAGTACACTCCAGCTGCTCAGCCAGCTGTTCCTGCGTCAGCCTGCTTTTTTCACGGGCCAGCTTCACCTGCTTCCCGATTTGAATATTGATCTCTTTCTTTTCCCGCATCAGGATCACCACCTTATCGCTATTAGAATAACGAAAAGCCAGCTTGACAAACACAATGCAAGAGTTTTATACTATCAATAGCATTGCTTTTACTTTTTGCATTTTCTAATGGCATTACTATTATGTCCTAGGAGGTGAAAAAGAAAGGGAAATTTTGGAATGGAGTTTGTACTATAAAAAGAGAAAGAAGGAATTTATCGTGTTCTGTCACAACTGTGGCGCACAGCTACCGGAGAACGCTGCGTTCTGTCCAAACTGCGGGCAGAAGATCACCCCTATTTCCCAACCGGTCAGCATCCAAAAACCAGAAGCACCACCCGCCGAGCCTGTGGACGCCCCCGTTGATTCCACCGATGCCCCCAACGAGACCCCACAGCCCGACCCGCAGCCCGGTCCCCAGACCGACAATACCGTCCCGCCCTCCGGCACTGTCACGGAAGCCGAGGTCATTGGCAGCAACGCCGCCTACTACCAAGCGCAATTTCAAAAAATCAGGGCCGGGGAAAAAGGCAACTTTAACGTCGCCGCCTTTTTCCTGACGCTCTATCATGCCGCTTACCGTGGGCCCTGGAAAGAATGGCTAGAGTTCATGAGTATCCCTCTACGTGGTTATGTGGTGGCAATCACATGCCTCTGGATGAGCATGGCGCTGCCATCTAGCAGCCCCTCGGTCGACCCTTTGATCTACTTCGCTCTTGGCATGGTTGGCTCAATTCTGTCCATTGTCTTCTCCATTTGGTGGATTATATCGAGTATTCGTTATGGTTTTGTTTTCAATGATCTCTATCGGATCTATGTAGAAAAACAACTACGAGCAGAGAAACCAATCTGCGGCACGTCTACCCTACGGACGACACTCTCTATCCTTGCTGTCCTTGGGATCAGCGTTATCGTTAGCATTACTTCCATCGCTCTCGATATTTATTGTATCTAAAACACTTGCCGCTATATCCTGGGAGGTGGAAAAGAAAGAAAAATTTTGGAATAGAGTCTCCAATATAAAAAGAGAAAGAAGGAATGTATCGTGTTCTGTCACAACTGTGGAGCACAGCTACCGGAGAACGCTGCGTTCTGTCCAAACTGCGGGCAGAAGATCACCCCTATTTCCCAACCGGTCAGCATCCAAAAACCAGAAGCACCACCCGCCGAGCCTGTGGACGCCCCCGTTGATTCCACCGATGCCCCCAACGAGACCCCACAGCCCGACCCGCAGCCCGGTCCCCAGACCGACAATACCGTCCCGCCCTCCGGCACTGTCACGGAAGCCGAGGTCATTGGCAGCAACGCCGCCTACTACCAAGCGCAATTTCAAAAAATCAGGGCCGGGGAAAAAGGCAACTTTAACGTCGCCGCCTTTTTCCTCTCCATTTTCCATGCTGCTTACCGTGGGCCTTGGAGAGAATGGCTCCACTTCATGCGAATCCCCCTGATTTGTTACGCTGTATCCGTTGTGTGTTTATTCATCGGCTCTATCCTGTTCATCTCTACATGGTTCTGTCTCCCCTTCATCATCGTAGGAGTCATCCTGTATATAGCTTCGTTAATCACGGGACTCATCCGGGGTATCCGCTATGGTTTTGCGTTTAACGAACTTTACTTGAAGTACGTAGAAAAACAACGATACGCAGAGCAACCTGCTCTCGGTACCTCTGGAAAGAGATTAGGGATCTCCATTGCTATCGTTGCAGCAATTAGCATTGCGCTTTCCATTGCCTCAACAACATATGGCCTCTATTTGCTAAACGATCTGTTTGATGACTACGATGATAGCTATTATTACGACGATAGCTATGATTTCAGTCAAGATACCACTGAGTACGAAACAACAGAAAGCACACCTGCCCCCGACCCGGAGCCTGCGCCTGCTGCCAGCGACAGCAGCACCCCTGACACACCGGAAAAGCCTGACAAGTCCGCCAGCGGGAAAGTAGAGGTCATCCGCTACGCCAACGAAAACGGCCGTCAAAAAGACTTCCTGCCACCGGAAGAAATGGTGGTCAATGACGTAAAGAGTTATGGATACAGCGGCTCTATCATCATCGGACCGATAGACAGCGGCTCCGAAAATACTTCACAGGGAATCTTTTGGGTAGAATTGGATGCTACGATCTATGATGAAAACTGGACTTATGTAACAGACCTGTATCTGTATTATTTTTGCTTTGATGAGCAAGATGGAAGCACGACATATAGTCTGAATGAGGATGAGACATCCACGTACTACAATGACGAAGCCACTTACTACACCAAGCAGGACTACCTGTATATGAATGAAGAGGACCAATACTACTACGGCGATTCTCCCACGCCGGGGATCCCTTGGTGTGACCCAACGACGGAAGAGTGGACCATCGATGGAGAACCCTGTGAAGGCGGCGGCCTTTACGGGTACTAACATAGAAAGGAATCATTTCACACCATGTCACTGTCATTTCTCATCTTCCTGGCCTATGCGATCTTTGGCATCTACTTATTCCACCAGGTTTTCACTGTGTTCTACTTTAACCTGGGAAATGGACTCTTCCGGGAACTGATCTGCGGCCTCATCTTTGCTGTTCTCGCACTGCTGTTGTGGTGGGCCACGGATATTGTTCTGGCGATCATGGCCTATAAATCCTATCAAGCCAACCGCAAGATCCTTTTCTATGTCTGCATCGGCTTCCTCATCCTGACAACGATCATCGGCATCCTGCTTCAAGTAACCAAGTAGCGTATCCTCAAGGGTTTTTCATCTTCGCACTGCCATTAGTATTTAATAAAATATGTAGATGGTAGCAATCAGCGCAACAAATTAAAATAATTAAAAAAGAGAGAAGGAAGCACAATGAAAGCAAAACGAATGGCAGCCGTTCTCCTGGCTGCGGCCCTGACCATCCCATGCTGGAACCTGGGTGCCAAGGCGGCCTTTTCTGACGTCCCCAGCAACGCCTGGTATGCCCAGGATGTCGCCGCCGCTGAAAAATACGGCATTCTCCAAGGCACTGGTAACGGAAGGTTTTCCCCGGACGGCAACCTGACCCTGGCCCAGGCCATCACTATGGCAGCCAGGACCTACGCCTATGAACGCGGAGAAACGATCCCGAAGACCGGTGGCTCCACCTGGTACAGCGATTTCCTGCAATATGCCAGCGACAAAGGCATCTGTGCCATCGGTGAGTTCGGCGCTGCCTATGACAACTTCTGCAACCGCCTGACGATGGCCAAACTCTTCGCCAGGGTCGTTCCGGAAAGCACTGCCACCCAGCGCAATGACGTGACCAGCTTGCCGGATGTCCAGTCTGCTTCCGAAAACCAAGCCGTCTTTACCCTCTACCAGCTGGGCATCCTGACGGGCAGCGACAAGTACGGCACCTTCCACCCCTACCAGTACATCAAGCGCTCGGAAACAGCCGCGATCTTGAACCGCGTCCTGAACCCGGACACGCGGAAATCGTTCACCCTGGAAAAGGCCCCCACGGTAGAGCAGATCTATGCTAATGCATTGGTGCAGGCCTGGGATTATTTTAAAGATGATATCGAATTTGCACAAGATGTTGGCATCAACATGGGTGACTTTGGATATGCACTCTATGACATCGACAACAATGGCGTCCCGGAGCTGCTTGTCGGTTTCACTGGGGAGGACGAGGCTGAATTTGTATACGCTGCCTACACGATCCAAAACTACCACGCTGTCTGCCTCTTTACTGACTCAATCCCGACAGGGGTCGGAGGTCATGAGAGCTACGTTCTACATCCCAACGGCGCAATCCAAAATTCCTGGATCTTGGGAGGTCAATATGGTTCAGCCTATTACAAGTTGAACAGCAGTGGTTCTCTGAAGCTCCTGGAAGCCTGGAAGTTCCAGTACGATCCAAACCCCAACAAACAGTATTGGTACAGCAGCACCAGCGCAGATTTTTGGGAAAATCCGAAGGCATTTAAGAATGTCAAGGAGTCGTATATCGATAATCTTGCCAACAAATACGGAGACACCTTACGTTTCAATTTTATCCCTGTTTTTGACTAAGTAAGAAAAATACACAAACCCTCCCCCTGCTTCCGCACGTTGGCTGAGCAGGGGGAGGGTTTTCGTGATTTTTCCGGTTTTTAGTGGCAGCCGTGGTTCCCGCAGGTGTGGCCCTCGCCGTGGTGGCCGCAGGTGTGGCCCTCGCCGTGGCCCTGGCCGTGGTGGTCACAGTGGACGTTGGGGTCATAGCCCAGGTTGCCGGACAGCAGCGCGTTCACCGCGGCGTCGGCGTCCCCGCGCACACCGCCGTAGAGGCGGATGCCGGCCCCGGCCAGGGCGACCTGTGCGCCGCCGCCGATGCCCCCGCAGATCAGCGTATCCACGCCGCGCTGCATCAAAAAGCCGGCCAGCGCCCCGTGGCCGCTGCCGTTGGTGTCCACGACCTCCGCCCGGCTGATCTGCCCGTCGGTGATCTCATAGATCTTAAAGGCCTGGGTGTGGCCAAAGTGCTGAAAGATCTGTCCGTTTTCATAAGTCACTGCGATTTTCATGGTGGATTCTCCTTCTTGTTTGCGCGGGTCCGGGGCGTCCTGGCGGACCGGCAAAGGCCCCTGCCGGCACCCCTGGCCGCAGCCGCGCTCCCGGCCGCCGCAGAGGCGGTAGTTCCCGCCGCGGATGACCAGGGGCCGCCCATAGACCAGGCAGGCCGCGATCTTTTTCCGGGCGCTCTCATAGATCTCCTGCACGGTGGAGCGGGAGACGTCCATCTGCGCCGCGCACGCCCCCTGGGTCTTTTCCTCCAGATCGACCAGGCGGATGACCTCGTACTCGTCCAGCGTCAGCACGATGGGCGCTTCCGCCCGGCCCTCCTGCGGCCCAAAGGCCCCGACCCGCGGCAGCCCGCAGATCCTCCGGCATCTCTGTGGTCTCGGCATACCCCTTCCCCCCTTTTTATTTCCGGTATATGCCGATTATAGCACCAGGAGAACCAAATTGCAAGCACAACAAGCCCCTTCGAGCGATACCCGTAAAATGCTCACGCAGGCTCGAAGGGGCTTGGTCTTATTTATTTTATTTTCGCAGGGTCGCCTCGCTCTGCTCCCCCACGAGCACATGGTAGCGGTGGGTGAAATTGGTCTTGGCGACCCCGGCGCAGACGGGGCAGCCGGTGTGCATCTTCCCCGTCCGGGAATACACTTTGGCTTTCCAGACGTGCCCCTCCTCGCAGCGCCACCAGACGCGCTTGCCGCTGCCCACGGTCACCTGGTCGGGGCGGAGGGAGCCGTTGCGCTCCGTGTCCCACTGGGCGGCAACCTGGGGCTCTAAGGACGCCAGGTCGTTGAACCCCGGCAGGACCTTGCGGCCCGTGCAGTAGGGGCAGCCGGTGGCAAACTGGACCCGCCGGCCCACCGGGGCCCGCCACGTATGCCCCTGCTCGCACTGCCACCAGACGGACCGGTTGCTGTTCGCCGCCACCTGTTCGGGGCGCAGGGCGTTGTTTTTCGTCGGGTGCCACTAGGCGGCCAGGGCGGGAAAGGCCGAGGCGAAGTCATTCACCCCCGGCAGGACCAGCCGCCCGGCGCACACGGGGCACCCCGACCCGCCGCTGGTCCGGCTGGTCACGCTGGCCTGCCACTCGTGCCCCGCCTCGCAGCGCCACCAGGCCTTCCGGTGGGAGCCGGGGGCCACCTGATCCGGCTGAAAGGCCCCGTTTTTCGTCGGGTGCCACTGGGCGGCGATGTCCGGGAAGCGGGTGGCGAAGTCGTTCACCCCCGGCTGGAGCCGCCGGGTGGTGCAGTAGGGGCAGCCCCGCCCGGAGGTCCGGGACTTCACCGGGGCCTGCCAGCGGTGGCCCTTTTCGCACTGCCACCAGTATTCGTCTCGCGTGCCGTAGGTCACGTTCTGGGGCGTGGCGGGCAGGTTGGCCGGGTCCCACTGCTCCAGAAGCTCCTCCTGGTGGTGCAGGAGGCAGAATTCATATAATGTTACTTTCATCGCATCTGATATGGTCAGGAGGGGGACCCCATTCGGTCCCCCTCCATAGGTTTTCGGTACGAAACTGTGTCTGGCTTCTCTCGAAGCGGTCCTTACACCACGTTCCCGTTCCCCTGGGAAGAGTTGGCGTTGGACCACGCCTTCTCCAGGGCCTCCCAGTTGCGGATGGACAGCGTCTTGGTCCAGTTTTCATACTTGGCCTTGTCGCTGTTCTCCTTCATCTGGTAGGTGTGGGAGTTGGTGGCTTCCTGCATGTCGGCGTAGTACCACTTGGTCTGGTCCATGTTGTCGGGCCACACCAGCATATCCTTGGTGAAGTGGTTCTTGTCCGGGTGCCGGTCCAGGGTGCGGTTGACCAGGGTCACGGCCTCGGCGCGGGTGATGTTGCGGTCGGGCTTGAACGTCCCGTCCTCATAGCCGTTGACGAAGCCCTTGTTGGCGGCCTGGTTGATGTAGTCCTTGGCCCAGTGGCCGCTGATGTCGGGGAAGAGGTCCTTGCCGTTGTAGGTCACGTCGAAGAACCGCGCCGCGATGGTCGCGAACTCTGCGCGGGTGATGTACCCGTTGGGCCGGAAGCTGCCGTCCTCATAGCCGGCAATGATCCCGGCGTTGCTCAGCGTGGACACGGCGTTGTTGAACCAGTCCCCCGTCTTCACGTCGGAATACCCACTGCTCTGGCTCCAGAACTTGGTCCGGCTCTCGTCGGTCAGCATCCGGAAGTAGATCGTCGCCACCTCCGCACGGGTGATCTTCCCCTCCGGCCGCACGGGCTTCTTCGTCTGGTCGGTCGTCGGCTGACCGGTGTAGTAGTCCACAGGATAGCCGATGATGTAACCATAGTGATCCTTCGTGTTCAGCGAAGGCCGAGAGCCACCGCTGTGACTACCGGAGCTGCCGCTGCTGACCGTGTAGGAAACAGAGGGCTTGGGGAACTCAGCCAGCTTTGTCTTATCATCCTTGTAAAGCGCAGCGCTCTCGTTGGTGTAGATCGGTGTCTTGCCCTGCTCGATTTGACCGTTACCGTTCAAATCTTCCACACCATAGGTACCCGCCGCCGTTTTGGGGGTGGTGAGCTTGAGCTTGTAAGACAGCGTAACCTTAGTGCCCGCGTAAACATTCTCGTTGATGTTCCACGTAAACTGAGCCGGTGTCTTTGTAGCATCATAAGTCACCGTATAGGGATATGCTCCCCCTGTCTCTGTACCGAAGTTGTAGGTATTTGTGTCTCCATCCTTCACTCCGGTGTACTCGTTTTTACCAACCTTCAAGGTCAGTTCAGGAACAAAGGTAAACTCGTTGCCAATCTGGTCGATCACATAGGAACCCGATTTAACTGCAATGGGATCAGGCTTCACTTCCGTTCCCTGTCCTGCATCACTAGTAATAACAGGAGTTCCTTCCTCCTTTCCATTTACCGTCGGCAGCGTCAGCGTCACCGTCGTGGTCCAGTCGTTCAGGCTGGTGGCGGATTTGAGCTGCTTGGTGTCCCAGGTAGAAACAGGTTCGGAGTTGGCGGTCTTTTCCTCATCGCCATTCTTCATCACAATGGTGTTGACGATCTTGCCCTTGGGGATGTCAGCTTCTTTAACGGTGTAGTTAACATAGTAGGTCACCTCACCAGAAACTGTTGCCGTCCAGCTATGTGCAGTAGCATCCCAGTTGACATTCGTTGCCTGAGTCTTACACTCATTATCTGTGTAGACTCCCTCAGCCATTGCGTCTGTCAGCGTCACACGTGCAGGTGTACTCTTCTCGTTTTTCACTCTCACTTCCCAAACGATTTGTTCACCCACATGGGCAACCGGGTTGTTGTTATTAACTGGTTCGCCCGCAACGCTAACAGTCTTCTTCTCAACGCTCAAATCCGGAGTCTGGTACGTATTCTTGATGGTGAGAGGAGAAGCTTCTGTTACAGGTGTAGCTTCTGCCGCATCGCCAGTAGGTGCTACAGTATAGCTAGCGCTATACGTTCCATTCATCTCAACTTTAATCGTCAACTGATAAGTTGTCGGATCATACTCCACACCGGAAACAGGGTCGCTTGTATCCTCAGTTACCTGATAAGAATAGATTTGTCCCTTGTTCAGCCTCAGCTTGCCACTGTCATTTGCAAAGACAAATCGCACTTTATAGGTTGGACCATTGCCTGTCCAGGAAGATGTGCTTGCGGTTTCTCCAACGATAGGTGTAGCACCATTCTTAGTTACAGTTACCTTGAACGTTGCGTCCTGAGGCAAGCTGCTTCTCTCTTTGAGTGTCAGTTCTTTTTGAATCAGGGTAGCAAGGTCAACTGTAACGGTAGCGCTACCTGTTACAGTCAATGTCCCTTCAACTTTTCTGATGTTATAGTTGCTCTTTAATGTTCCTTCCTTCAGTTCGTATGTGAAGGTATTGCTTGTAGGAGAGCTTTCGTTCGGCTCTGTCTGGGTACCCGTTACATGATAAGTAGCGCCTTCGCCCTGTGCAAAGCCGTCGCCGTCTACTGTAACCTTATTATTAGTCAGCGGTTTGCCATCATAGGGTTTGCTGTCCGTAGCAGAAGTTAAGGTCACATTGCGCTTAGAAATTGTAAAATCATCTGTTGCACTAATTGCAGGACAATTTGGGGTTGCAATCCAAGTGGCTTTTACCGTGTATTCGCCAGCATTAGAAGGCTTCACGTTGGTATAGGTAGTATCCGCGGCACCCTTGACTTTATAGGAATACGTCGGGGCGTCGTAATCATTGTCCCCACCGTTTACATTCCACGTTTCTGTTTGCTGCTCTTCCCCATACTTCCAGTCCCCTAAGCTAACGGTACCGACAAGAGTCTGAGATGTACCAATCGTTAAAGTTGCATCTTCATATTGTATCGTATAATTATCGGTTTCTGCTGTTGTATTGGAAAATGTAATCGGATAGCTACCGACCGAACTATCCTCTTCCGCTTCTGTTGTAAGCGTCGGCGTGATACCTAAGGTATCTAAACTCTCTCCTTCAACAAATCCGCTTGCTTTGTAAGTGAGTGGCGGATTCTTCGCTCCGTATACCTTGCTCTGATTATCCGCTTTAACTGTAACCTCTTTCTTATTGATAATCAATTTCCCTGGAGTTATTGTGATGGTAAATCGACTTGTAACATCTGCCTGATCACTATTTCGCTTAATCGTAACGTTTTCAAATCTACCTTCGTATCCCTCAGCCTTTGCATTGATTCCTTGTGCCGGAGTATAGGTTGCTCTCAGCGTGTATCCATTCGGCAGATCGCTTGTGGTATACTTTGTTTCACCCGTCTGGGGATTTCCATTGTAGGTAACGGTTTTATCCGGAACTGTGACCGTAACAGCTCCCAAACTAGTGGGTTCTTCGGACAGATTTACGGTTACTTGGTAATGCCGAGATGCCAACTGCTCCGGAACCGATCCATCCGTCGAGGAAACATAGTATGTCTTCCCTTCAATGACTACTGTGTCTCCCTCCGAGGGAATCGTCTTCGTAAAGGCCGCATTTTCTCCCAGAAGCGTATAGTCTTCCTCTGTTTTCACAGTATTGTCCCCAACTTTGTAGGAAACAGTGAGCGCAGCTGCCTGGGCCGCAGGCTGCGGGAAAGCAACGCTATGAGAAGTACCGTTATGAACATAATTGAACGTTGCATTGTCATTGAGAGGAATCGAGAGTACCTTTCCGCTCTCCGCAGAATCCTTCACTTTGACTTTGTATTTCATCGTCACAGTGCCAGAAAATCCATCTGTCTTTGTCCACCGAATCGTATTGCCATTCAGTACCGTAGCCGGAGTGGTATCCTGGTCACCCAGTTTGACGGAGATCCCATTATCCTGGAGCAATGTAACGTTCTCCCCCATAGGGTCACTGATCAGGCCGGCAATGTTCTGGGTAATCGTATTCATTGCGAGATTGATTTGATCCACATTGTCAGCGGTAAAGTGATAACCATCGCCAGAGGATAGATTATTAAACTTATTGCCACTAAACAGGAAACCGACAGTATATATCTTCCCGCCTGCATTCTTAAATGCCGTTGCTTGACTGGTTGGATATTTTCCATCGCTTGATGCCCCATCTGCAACAATAATCATAACTTTATCTGCTCCAGAATTCTTACTAAATGCAGCGATTCCTTTCTTGACTCCTTTAGTAAGATAAGTAGCTCCTTCCGGTTTAGTGTCTTTGTCATATGACGTTACAATTTCTGCATCGTCGCTAAAGAGGACGTATTTGTATGTAACTCCATCCTCTCCAATATTCGTAACCATCTGGTTAATGGCGTTAATTGCAATATGCCAACGGCTTTTACTGTGATCGTTCCGTGTCTTACTACACCATCCACCATTGTAATGGATATGACCAAGTCCCTTAGGTGGATTCTCTGTGCACCATCCCATAGAACCGGAACCATCCAAGACAAAAACCACCTCAACAGGTTTCGGTGTAACCTTTTGAGAAGTAGTTGCTGTCAGCGTCACTTCATAGACACCATTTTGTCCCTTTACCGGTGCAGCTGTTTTGGTCAGGGTAATGTCTGGATTTTCGCTTGTGGTCTCTGTGCCATCGAAGTTATAATGCTTCGCTTCAGGTTCCAGCGTACTTTGCTGTTGATCGTCGCCGCTTGTGGTAGCCAACGCCGTCGCAGGCAGCAAGGAAAACGCCATTGCCACAGCCATGAGTATGGCCAAAATCTTCTTGCTCATGTCTTTCCTCCTTCGTTTTTTTACGTTGTTTTGGGGTCTCGTGTGGTCCAACGCATCCCTCCTAAAACGTGCCAAAAGGTATACCTTTTGAGACTCGCCTGTATAACAACATAGTACATCGAATATTCCTAAAAAGCAAGAGCGGTTCCCTATGAATTTCCGTCAAAATCACGGTAAATAGCCCAGTTTTTCCCAAACGATCCGCTTTGCCAAAATGTATACCTTTTGACACAGGGCGTTTGTGGTTTTTGTGCAAAATCATGGAAGATTTTCCTGGCGGGTCGGGCGCAGGGCGAGGGGGGCTAAAAAACTGCACAAAAAAAGAGCCGGGACAACGGGGCGTTGTCTGCTCGGCTCTGGGGATGGGCTGTAAAATTTTATGAAAAATACCGGTGGTTTTTCGAGTTCTTTTTTCCGACAATATTTTTGTGTTTGTCGGGCGCAGGGCGCGCAACGTTGTTTGCAATGGTTGCAGTTGTAGTTGTAGCTGCAATTATGGGATTGGA
>OLNF01001353.1_pt1 | contig 21083 bp, 19 predicted proteins | sample 1673061 | NCBI WGS metagenome assembly OLNF01 (sample SAMEA3136751, study PRJEB25190) | human gut metagenome
CGCCGGCGGCACAGCGTAGCGCCCCAGCCCAAAGGACAGCAGCAACAGCGCCAGCAGCACCACCGCCAATATGCAGATGAAAAGCAGGCCCCGCCGGCCCTCTCGGGTACGCATGGTGCATTCCTCCCGTTTTTGTTTTGCGGTTTTTACAGGGGCAGACACGGCTTTTCCGCGCAGCCGCCACCGCCGTTTTGCAGCGACAGAGCCCGGGCATCGTCGCAGGTCTGGCGAATCACCAGGTCAAACTCGTCGGACTCCACCCTGCGGAACAGGCCCACGGCGCTGACGATATACGCAATGTCATTTTCCCGGCTATATACCGGAGCGGACACAGAGCGCAAGCCGATCTTATATTCCCCGTTTTCAATAGCATAGCCCTGGGTGCGGATGCGCTCCAGGTCTGCCAGCAGTGCCGGAAGGTCCGTCAGCGTATGGGGTGTAAAGGCCTGCAGCTTTCCTTCCGGAATCAGCCGACGCACGGCGGAGTCGGAAAGGGACGCCAAAAGTAGCTTCCCCTGGGAGGTGGCATAGAGGGACACATGGCTCCCCATCTCCGAGGCCACCCGTATCCCCGCCCCGCTGACACACTGGTCAATGACCGTGATGCTGCTGCCCTCCACCCGAGACAGCAATGCCGTGGACCCGGTATCCCGGGCCAGCCGCTCCAGATAGGGGCGGGCCAGACGGGTGATGTCCCAGGAGGCGGAAACACTGCAGCCCCACTGAAACAGCTTCGTTCCCAGGTAGTATCGGCCATCGCTCTCCTGCCGGATGCAGCCGTAGGCGCGCAGGGTGGACAGCAGCGCGTAAATGGTGCTTTTGGGATAACCGGAGGCCTGATACAGCTCCCGCAGCGTCATAGGCGCTTGCTGGTTGCTGAGAATGTCCAGCAGCTCCAGGGCCTTGACAAGAGACTTGACCTGTCCTTTTTCAGCCTGTTCCATGGCATTTTCACCCCCGTGTCCTTTCATTTTTTCATGCCGGTCTGTCGATATTCTCGCTCACAGATAACGCACTGCAAAAACAAAGCGCCACGCATCCCCTACCCTTGCAGGGCGCCAACACTATGACCGGCATTGCAGTATCTCAGCCTTATCGGCAGTCCGAATCAGCCACATTTACTGTATTGTAACGCACTTTTGTGGCCTTGTAAATATTTCGCCGTTCAGTAATACCGAATTTTTTACAGATATACGGAACAGAAGGCCCGCAAAACAAAATGCCCCCTCTATGAGAGGCAGCCAGCCGTGCGCTGCCAATCATAGAGAGAGCATTGTCGGCGGCGCTTCCGCCGCGTTAAGTAAGCGTACTGCGCCCTTTAGACATTGAAGCGGAAGTAAATCATGTCGCCGTCCTTGACCACATAGTCCTTCCCCTCGGACCGGAGCAGGCCCTTTTCCTTTGCGGCGGCGACGCTGCCGCCACAGGCCATCATTTCGTCGAAATTGATGGTCTCGGCACGGATAAAGCCCCGCTCAATGTCCGAATGGATCTTTCCGGCAGCCTGGGGAGCCTTGGTGCCCTTTTTAATGGTCCAGGCCCGGCACTCGTCCTTGCCATAGGTGAGGAAGGAGATAAGGCCCAGGAGATCATAGCTGCACTGGATCAGCCGGTCAAGACCCGACTTTTCCACCCCCAGCTCCGAGAGGAACATGGCCCGCTCCTCGGGGTCGTCCAGCTCGGCGATGTCCTGCTCCAGCTTGGCGCAGATAGGCAGCACCTGGGCTCCCTCCTTCTGGGCCAAAGCCTTGACATCGTTAAAATAGGGGTTGGCATCGCAGTCGGCGAAGCCCGCCTCATCCATATTGGCGGCGTAGATAATGGGCTTGCGGCTCAGGAGGTCGGCGGTGGCGAGCAGGGCGGCGTCATCCTTGTCGCAGGGGAAGGTGCGGGCGGACTTGCCGGCATCCAGATGCTCTGCCAGGGCCTTGAATACCTCGGCCTCATGGAGGAATTTCTTGTCGCCCTTGGCGGCCTTGGCCGCCTTATCCACGCGGCGATTCACCATTTCCAAATCGGCCATGATCAGCTCCAGATCGATGGTCTCAATGTCGCCCAGGGGGTCCACGGGGACATTGGTGCCGGCATCGGCCACCACATGCATAATGTTTTCATCGTCAAAGCAGCGGACCACATGAACAATGGCGTCGGTGCGGCGGATGTTCTCCAGGAACTTATTACCCAGACCCGCGCCCTGGCTGGCTCCCTTGACCAGGCCCGCGATGTCCACGAACTCAATGACCGCCGGGGTCTTTTTATCCGGCTGATACATCTCAGCCAGCTTATCCAGCCGCGCATCCGGCAACGCCACCACGCCCACATTGGGCTCGATGGTGCAGAAGGGGTAGTTAGCGCTCTCGGCGCCGGCGTTGGTGATGGCGTTAAAGAGGGTGGACTTGCCTACATTGGGCAGACCGACGATACCTAATTTCATTCTTCCTTACATCTCCTTGATTTATGGGGTGTTTCCATGCGCTGTACGCCATTTCTACGCCATTTTGCACAGCGGAAATGCAAAGCAGGGCACGGAATCACGGTATTCTTTTATTTTCTTCAAACTGACGGACTGCCCTTTCCAGAGCGTCATCAGTGACATGAACATAGGTGTCCATCGTGGTCTTGATGCTTGCGTGTCCCAATAGCTTTTGGAGAACCTTGGGAGGCATACCGCCCTCAATGGCTCTGGTGGCGTAAGTATGGCGTAGGGCGTGCATTGAGAACGGCGTTATCCCGCAGCGACGGCAGATTTTGTAGATGTTCGTATCATAGGAACTGTTCTTGATGGGCCTGCCGGTCCTCTTGTTGATAAAAACCAAATCACGCATCACGAGTGAAGTGGTTCGTCCGGTCCTTCGGTCGAGATAGGGGAGGGTTTCAGGCAGAGCGGGGTCAACCTTACGGGCAAGCAGCTGCTGATACAACTCTTCAAGAATTTGATAGGCGCTGCCAGTCAATGGAATGGTTCGGTAGCTGCTGGCGGTTTTCGGCGGGCCAGCCCTCCACTCCTGCTGCTTGTACCGGAACTCCATCGTCTTGCTGATTGTAAGCGTCCGCTTGTCCCAGTCAATGGCATCCCAAGTCAGCCCAATCAATTCACCGGTGCGAAGTCCCGTCTCCAACACAAGTGCATACTGAAAATAATCGGATGTGTCTTTTGCAGCATTGAGAAATTGCTGTGTTTCCTTGATGGTCAGGAAGCGGATGGCTTTTGCTTCTTTTACAGGTTTATGATAGCGGACACCGTCCATTGGGTGCTTGCGTATCACGTCATTCATCACAGCGGCACGAAACATGGTACCCATGGCAATGTATGCCTGCCAAATGGTTGACCCGGCGTAACGGTCATACATTCGATGAAAAACCTCTTTGCAGTGCATGGGTTTTACGTCTGTAATTCGCATGGAGCCAATTACAGGCCGAATGTTCTTTTCGTATCGCTCACGGTAGTTGCGGCGTGTGTTCGGAGCCAAATCCGCTACGATTTTTGTCATCCAATGCTCAAACCACTGGTCTACCGTTATATCCGAAGATACTTGAAAAGCATTATGGGCATCCTGGTATTTTGCATCTGCAAGCCAGTTCCGGGCTTCGGGGAGCGTGTCGAAGTATTTTTCAACTCGTTTGCCGCTTTTTGTAACGAACCGGGCGGAATATTGCCTATCTTTTCTCTGTGATAACCCGGTCCCGCATTCACGGCCTCTTAGGTCTTTTCCCATTTTTACTCCTTTTCAGAAGTTGAGGAAAAAGAAAGTTGCTCCATTTTATTATAGCACATCTTCTCTTTTTCCTCAACTGTTTTTTATCAGTCGGTCAAATAAGGTCAGATTGCGAGCTGCCGACTGAGGTATTCTTCAAATTCTTTCCGCTTTACAAGCCGCCGTGTCCCGATAAAGAGGACAAAGGGGCAGTTGGGCTGACGAAGCATACGGTCGATTTTATTCAGCCCAATATTGGTATAGGCCGCAGCTTCTTTGATGGTCAGCGTTACTTTTTGCGGAATCGGAACTTTTTCTTCCGTGGTCATCATATCGTTAGAATTCAACATAGGAATCCTCCTCATTGTTTATAGAATCTGATTCTTCCGGGGTGGTATCTGGCTGAACCGGAGAGGGCGGGAGGTATGGAGGTAATGGAGGTGTTTTCCCATTATGTAATGAGATATACGACCCTCTGGATTTACTGTCCCGCTCAAAGGTAATACCCAAAGATGCCAGATTGCTTTTCATGGAGTTGAGCCGTCGGGACAATGTATTCGCCTGCTTCGGAAATCCGTGGCTGTGGGTATCGATTCCGCAGTTCGGTGCGAAGCTGCACAATTCCCTGTATAACTCGGAAGAAAAACCGGACCAATCTGTTTTGTCCTGCATAAAGGCGACGACCAGCGTGGCAACAATGTCCGCATCAATGGCTTCCTGATTCCGGCTGGCGTAGTTCTCGTCCAACTCATCCAGAAAACATTCTCCGGATTTGCCCAGCACCTCAGCAACGGCATACCCAAGTCTTGCAAAGTCAGCCATGCGGGGGAGAGCATCCAGCTTGACGCTGGGGAGAAGTGCCATTGCCTTTGAAAGTGTGTCAAAAATGCTGCCCAAGATAAGGGGACGTTCTGATTCAAAGGCAGAATAAACCGCTTGCAATTCCTTGCGCTCTGTATCGGGTACCCGGCTTAACTCAAAAAGGAGGGAGCGGTCAAGCAAGTCGGAACGTCTGGCCACATTGTTGATTCCGTTTAGGGCAAAGCATCTGCAAAATGTTAGGATGCGGTCTTCATCGTCGGTATATAATTTCCGCTGCTGGACAGCTGTACCGGTGATAGAACGGCACAGGGTATCACTCTGTTCGGAATTGAGTGCGGATACATTGTCAAAGGGCAGAAACCAATGAGATTGCAGGCTGATCAGCAAAGAGCGGAAGTCCGTGTTCAGCGTAAGGGATTCATAGGCCGATGGGTCGATCAGTCGTTTCAGCAACACACAGGCGGTACTTTTGGCAGCGCCTTTTTCTCCATAGAATATCGGCATGGGATGCGGGAATCCGGTTGCAAAGCATGATATCAGCCAGCATTGAAATAACAGCTGATGCCGCTTCACATTGATAAATTCAAAGATTACCTCCATCCTGCCGCCCTGCTTCGGGAGGACTTGCGGCTTCTGATGGGTATAGCGTCGGAATAGAATGGGCGGGTCATTTACAATAGACCACCCGGAAACGGATACCTTTACTGCCCGGCATTCTTCATCACTCAGGTCATACCAATAATCGGAATCATGACTTCCGACCCGTTCATAAAGGGAAATACGCTCGACCTTTCCAAACATGGTCTTGGCTTCCAAAGCATTAACCGTTTGGGTCAGACTGTCTGGCTTGATGGGCTTCCCGTTCTTTGAGTAGAACAGATTCTGTGCCCACAGCGCAAACCGCTTGCTGGCAAGCGGAACCGTTTGGTGATGCTTTTGTACCGGGACATGGGCGTAGACGGTGTTCGTATCATCCAGGAAGAATTTGGTGTCGGTATCAGAAATGAGTTTCAGCAGAATTTCAGCCTGCGTGCTTTTCTCCGACACGGTTGCCGATTCGTCGGGAAGTGGGGCTTCTTTGCTATCTACTTCCATAGGCGCAATGGAATCCAGTTCCTCCATTTTGTGACCGTCTTTGATCCAGTCATAAATGTCATATTTGGGGCATGGCGCATCCAGCGGAATGATTTTCGAGTTCGGAATATTTTGGGCAATTCTCTTTGCATATTCCATTCCGGGTTTATCGTTGTCCGGGATGATAATGACTTCTTTCCCCTGAAAATAGGCATTATAGTGAGGATACCATTTTGAATTTGCACCTGTATCCAGTGTTGTGGCACAGAAATCTTGATTTATAACGGCATCGGCACATTTTTCCCCTTCGACAAAGTAAATGCGGCTTGCGGCGCACACGGCCGGAAGATTATAAGGAACATGCGGAATACCATCTTTGAAGCCTTTGGTACCGTCAGGCATATAAAAGCAACAGAATTTTGAGCCATCGGCTTTGTCAAATCTTTTCTTTTTATAGCAGATGGAACCGTCAGCGTCTCGGTACTGGTATTCCTGAACTGTCGTGCGAGTGCAGGACTTTTCTTCCGTGAATAAGTCAGAGGGTTTCAGACCAACACGGGACAGAATATCCTCCGTGGAGCAGCCTGCATGGTCGTGAAGCAGGATTTTCTTCCCGTCTTCCGAAAGTGAAATAGATAGGCTGGGATGCTTGTCATCATGGGCAGAGCATCGGGTTTGATAACCGTTTTTTACTTTTTTCGGAGTATCAAAATACGATAGGAATTCGTGAAGCTGCATTTTTCTTCTCCTTTTCTTGTTGCATTCTCCTACCGTATCCAATATAATGTAGAGGTCGGTAGGGCGCTGTGGTGTGCTTGACCGTGTTTTCCCGTCCGGGTGCGCCAACACCCGGACGGCTTTCTTTTGTCATCATGTTTTCGCCTTTCTTATTTTGAAATTTCATCTGAATTTGGATGATGGGCATATTATAAGCCCTAAAAGTTCAAAAATCGATGATCGGACGTGATTTCTCAAAAGATTATTTTTTATCACTATTGCATTGACAATATCGCAACTGTGAATTACAATGGTAACTACATATTCAACAGAGAGCGGGAAGAGATATGGGAACGTCAAAAAGAACTTTGTATGCATTTTCGGCGAACTTGAAGAAAATGCGTGAGAAGTTGAAAATGACACAAATGGAACTTGCAGATAAAATTGACTCGCCGGCTTCTATCATATCTGAATATGAAACTGGCACCAAAGCCCCTGGAATCAGGCAAGCATTAAAGATTGCTCAGGCTCTGAATGTATCACTGGATGATATGTGCGATTATAAGGCTACTGGTATGGCTGTTGAAAGCGTTGAGGAATTGCCGGTGATGATGCTCTTAAAGGTAATCAATTCCTTTCACTTCCGGGTGGAGGAATTGGATAAGTGGAAAGTCACGCTTTCATTTGATGAAAATTCGGGCCAATTTGCGAGGAGAGAGATTTACAAATTCTTTGAGGAGTATATTGCCATTCAGCGCTATAAGGATTTGGTCGGGAACACACCATCCGGAGAAAAGCGTGCACGAATGCTGGAAGAAAATCTGGAATCTGACTATGCACACCTTCCGGGATTACCATTGTATAGCGAGACATTGCGCTGACCGTGTGTTCAGGAAAACAAATACATAAATACCTTCATTACCTTCATAGCACCATATAGCAAAACCCCGCCGTTGAAATACATCAATGGCGGGGTCACTTTTTTGTTCTGAATCAAAGGCACGGGACGACCGAATCTGTATCAACGGGGAACTTTGCGCTGGCGGGCAGAAAATCCAAAAGCTTATATACATCATTTCCGATAACGAATTGCAATGTACCTTCCGGAGATTCCTCTGCAACAATCGTATTTCCCCGCAGCTGGGTTATGGTAGAAAGCAGCTGGCATACTTGGTTGGGGGTAAGGGTATATTTACTGTCCAGAACAGACGTTGAGGCGTAGACGGTTCGGCGAAGTTTTTTCATATTCAATGCTCCTTGTAAATAAGTGATGAGAAGTAGACAATCCCCATTTCGGTTAAATGGTATCCGCACAATCCATACACAGAAAAGTTTCCTGCGGATTTCCTGCCTGGATGCGTGTCCTTGTTCCCTCAAAAATATACAAGGTTCAAATCCCGGAATTCGACTCTTTTTGTTCTTTCGGGTTCTTACGGTGTTTTATCGCTGCGGGGGTTCTTATATGGTCGTCTCAAAATCATTCCGTTTGCACCAAAGCACAAGGCGCACAGCGGCGGTTATTCCTCGGAAACGCCAAGCAGGATATGGACAGCCTGCCGGACATCCTCTTTTTCACGATAGGCTTTCAGGACTTTCCGCTCCTGTTCGGTCAATTCGTCACCGGTGACTTGAATCCCCAACAGAAGACTGGGGGACACATCCAGTGCCATGCAGATGGCAGCCAGAATATCTGCATCCGGGCGGTTCAATCCCTGCTCCCAATTCGACACCCGGCTGTTGCTGACACCGATTTTTTCGGCAAGCTGTTTTTGGCTGAGGTTATTTTCTTCCCGGTACTTCCGAATCCGGCTTCCGATTTCGTATCTCATTCGCATTGTCACCGCCTTTTTATCTATTATACGGTTTGAGACTGGAAATAGCAATCAAAAAATCAAGAAAATCTTGAAAACTATCTTGATTTTACAGAATTACTGTGCTAATATAAATACGAATCAAGATTTTCTGTAATTCGAGGTGCTGATGGTGCGAGTTTATGAAAAAGTTCGGGCGTACATAGATGAGATGGGCTATAAGCAGGTAACGATAGCAGTAAAGGCAGGGATTCCGAAAGCGACCTTCAACGCGATTCTGAACGGAAAGCGGACGCTGTATGCAGATGACCTGAAAGCGATTTGTCTGGCTCTGAATGTCAGCCCGGAACTTTTTATAGATATGGCGGATTCCTGCGAAATGCACGAATAACGGCGCACCTGTTCTTAGTCTCTGAAAAGGGAAACCGTAACATATAGACAGAAAACATTTTTGGAGGTATCAAAATGGCATTTGATTTTAAGAAAGCGTTCAACTCACAGGTAAAGGTAGTCAATAAGCTGAACCAAGGGCTGAACAAAATCATTGGCAAGGATGTCTTTGGTGAAGTGAAGGAACTGGAAGACCCCCGTGAATTTGCTCCTTACGAGAGTTTCCCTGAATACACGGAACTTGAGCCGGTAGACTGGCCCTTGCTGGAGGGTGAACGGCAGGAATTCAATTTTGCGGGTAACACCATTTCTTTCCCAAAGGAATTGGACACCTGTATGCGGTATCGCAAGTATTTTAAGAAAGCGGCCGAATTCTATGCGGCTCGCTTTGCATTCAAATATCAGCACTGTGTAGAGGATTTTGACACGCTGGTACACTATTTCACCGATATGTATGGTGAGGGCTTCCGCCCAATGTGTACCCGTGCTTACAGTCTGCTTCTTCCGCTGGGTGTCTATTCCGCCAATCTGGAATCATTTGCCCAGAAGCACGCCGCTACATATCATGCCGCAATCGATTCTTATGAAATCATGGCCGGTATCGAAATCAATAGGAACGCTGCTGCCGAAAACCTTGGCAATCAGGTTGGCAGCTCCATTCAGATGCAGGGCGGCGGGTTTGGCCTGAAAGGTGCAATGAAGGGCGTCGCTAAAGCAGAAGCTTTTAATTTCGGCATGGGCATGATCGGAAAGTTTGTTGCCCAGCAGAGCAAGATGACAAAGGCCGAAAAAGAGGACACCTATCGCAAGTTTAAGCAGGATGTCTTTTTCAAGGAAGTGCAGCGTGACTATGAGAACACGTTCTACACAGTGATTCAGACCCTGTCCGAAAAAGGTATCATCGGGAATATTACGACGATGATTTCGCCTGAAATGCGGACGACTCTGACCAATTTGCAGAACCCGATGTTCCCGAAAGACAAGCTGGCACCGGTTCTTGCCCAGCTGATTTCTACAAATCCCTTCTGCACGGAAACGATGGGGGTACTGAAAACCCGGTTCGGTACTGACGAGGATGCGGCAAAGCTGCTGGACTATTTTGCTGAGCCGTAAGGACGGACTGCCTGCACGGAGCATATCAATGAGGGAAAGTACAATGAGAGAACAAGAACTGGAAGTCGTCAAGACAGCATACTTTTTGGAGGACCAAATCGTCCACCAGACACAAGAATTGCAGCGAGTGAATGGGGATAAGCCTGCCCGTCCCGCTCAACCGAGAGAACCGCATTTGGAAAAGCACTCCGCACAGAAGATTCCCTACCCGGAAATCAAGCCGGTGGTCGATTTGCCGAAGCCTGTGCGGTGGAAGCTATGGATGAAAGTTTCTTTGGGGGGATTGGCTTTAACGATTATTGCATCGTGGCCGGGGTGGATTTTTCTGGTTACGTTGGGCATTATAGTTTTTCTGGTGGCTCCCGTATATGGAGCGGTCGTGTATTTTAAGGACAATGCAGCCCATAAACAGGCTGTTGCGAACCTGACGGCCCAGCGAACGGAAGAAATCCGAAATTCCCCGGAGTATATCCAGAAATGCCGGGAAATCGATGAACAGAATCAGCAGAATCAGGCCCAACTCGACAAGGAACTGCATGAAAAATACCTTCGCCGTTATGAGCAATACAAGGCGGACATGAAGAGCTACGAGCAAGACGTTGTTGTCTACAATGAGGAAACATATCCCCAGTGGAAGGAGGAAGAGCAGGCTATCGAAACAGCGCTGAGCGATACCAAGGCGGCACTGAAAGAGGTGTATGGCCGGAATGTGCTTCCTGCACAGTATAGAAACCGGGCAGCGGTGCTTTACCTGGCTGTGTTCATGGGGACATCCGATTTTGACCTCAAGTATGCAATCGAGCGGTATGATACCTCGGTCATGCTGACGGCGCAGCGGGAGCAGATAGACCTTGCGAGAGCGCAGGTCGCCTTGGCCAATGAAGCAATTCAGAATCAGGAGTACGCAAACTGGTTGAATGAGCAGACCCTGAATATGGCGGAACAGGGCAATGAGATTCTGAAGAGTATCGACAACTGGCAGAAGGCTGACATTGCCATCCGGGAATACCGCAGATTCAAGGCCAGAAGGGCTGCAAAGAAGGCAAGTAAATAACCATCACCACCATAAAAGCAAACATCTCTTTTTGCTTATAGAAATTTCACACGCAAAACAGCCGTGATTCTATCCAATCACGGCTGTTTTTCATAAACGAAACAGTTGACTTCTTTTCGTTTATATCTTAAAATATTTCCATAATAAATATAGGATGGTAGGTGGAATGATTTACGGCTATGCACGATGCTCCACGAATGAAAAGGAGCAGGATATAAACAGACAGGTGCGGGAACTAAAACAGTATGGCGCTACCGACAAAACCATCTATCTGGAATACGAGAGCGGCATGAAAACCAACCGGGCAGAACTGGCGAAGTTGCTGGATGTTGTAAAGCCCGGAGACAGTATTCTGGCAACGGAGGTCAGCCGCATTACCCGCAGCACCAAGCAGCTTTGCGACATTATCGAACTGGCCAAGGATAGAAAAATCAAGCTGGTTCTGGGCAGCTTTGTTGTGGACTGTACGAAAGAACTTGACCCCATGACAGAGGGAATGCTCAAGATGATGGGCGTGTTCAGCGAACTGGAACGAAACATGATAAGTCAGCGGGTAAAAAGTGGCATGGAGAATGCCAAAGCAAAAGGAAAAACCATTGGCCGCCCTGCCGTCACCGCCGATACCATCCCGGCTATCTTCTACAAGCACTACCCGAAATATAAAAAGGGGGAAATCAACAAAGCGGAGTTTTCAAGGCTGTGCGACCTCTCTTATCCGACGATTTACAAATACTTACGCATTGTCGAACAATAATTCTTACGATAAAAACAGTCACCCTATGCCGTTCGGTATAGGGTGACAATGTTTGTGTGGATGTGAAACCGTGTTACGCCATTTTCTACGCCATATTGGCAGAGAGGTATATGCCTGTATGGGCTTCCTTATAATGGCTCAAACGCCTGAGAAACTGGGATTATGGCGGTGCATTGCAGGAAATAGAAGAACATTTCGATATGAAAACCGGCACCCAATTTCGATACCTAATTTCATTTGTACTCATTCTCCTTCGATTTTCCTTGATTTTCAAGGGGTTTCAGCGTTTGGTGTCTTGGCTGTCACACCATTTCCGCATTTGGCTTTATTGAATTTTATCAGGCTGCACCATTTTGCCGGAATTGCCCGATCCCCGCTTCGATGCAGCACTTATATAAGTGGGTATCCTTGTAGCTGTTCTTTGCCGCCTGCGGGCGGAAAACTCAGCGAGGTTTTTTGGCACGCTGAGGATTTCATAAATTATAGCATATAACCTCTTTTTTCTCAAGCTGTTGCGCGAAAAAACTCTCCGCCTGTTTGTGAATCCTCCGAAGCCACTTAAGAAAAGCACCCCACAAGAGATGCTTTCTTATCCTGTTTGAAATTGTTTAGATGAGATTGCTCGGAATACCCTGCTTTTACGGCTCTGCACCGCTTGACAGGCATGGTACATCTCCCCCGAGGTCTACGAGCTTTTTGTGAAGGAGGTCTCCGCCCATTTCGGCGCAGATATCAACCGCTTCAAAACCGGCTACGACTGCGTGAGCTGCCTGATTGGCGTGGCGATGAGCTTTCTCGTCTTTGGGCTTTGGCACTTTGAGGGTGTGAAGTGGGGAACGATTCTGTGCGCGCTGATCAACGGACACATCATCGGACGAATCTCTGCATTCTATGAAAAGCACTGGACATTCTGCGACCGCTTTCCTTGGCGAAAATATTTCATGCCGGGATGCAGTGACGCAGACACCCGGGGAGTGAAGCAGCTTTTAAGGCTGTGGATAAAGCGGTAGAATTTGCGATAACGGTAAGATAAGAAAGGCAGCATGAGGGACACCCAAAAAGGGTGTCCCTCGGCGCTGAAATCAGTATCTCCGCTTTTTCTATTTTACAGGCTGATCTGCCCGTCTGCCGCCGCAGCGTCCCGCAAAAGCGGCTCACACTCATCAAGGAAACGCTCCACCTGCTGCTTGCAGCGGCCAATGTAGAGCTTCGGCTCCATAACGGCGTCCAGCTCCTCCCGCGTCATGCCGAAAGCCGGGTCGCCCGCAAGGCGGTCTAAAAGGTCACACGCCTCTCCCTCCTTCATGCGGGCGGTGGCGGCCATGGAGTGCCGGCGAATCTTTTCGTGCAGCTCCTGCCGGTCGCCGCCTCGTTTGACGGCCTCCATCATGATGTTTTCCGTTGCAAGGAACGGCAGATACTCCCGCAGCGCGCGCCGGACGATCTCCTCATTCACATGCAGGCCCTTGGTCACGCTTTGGCACAGGCGCAGTACCGCGTCGGCGCAGAGAAAGCCCTCGGGCATGGAGATGCGGCGGTTGGCCGAGTCGTCGAGCGTGCGCTCGAGCCACTGGGTCGAGGCCGTCATGGGTGCGTTGGCTGCGTCGGCCATCAGGTAGCGGCTAAGGGAGCAGATGCGCTCGGAGCGCATGGGATTGCGCTTGTAGGGCATGGCGGACGAGCCGATCTGGTTCTTTTCAAAGGGTTCCTCCACCTGGCGGTCGTGCTGGAGCAGGCGAATGTCGTTGGCCATGCGGTATGCGCTCTGCCCGATGGACGACAGCACATTCAGGATGCGGCTGTCGGTTTTGCGCGGATAGGTCTGGCCGCTGACAGAGAAGCATTTTTCAAAGCCGAACTCGGAAGCGATGCGGCGGTTCATCTCGTCAACCTTGTCTCCGTCGCCATCGAAGAGATCCAAAAAGCTCGCCTCCGTGCCGGTGGTGCCGCGGCAGCCGAGAAAGCGCATGGAGTCAATGACGAAATCAAGCTCCTCCAGATCCGTGCGGAAGTCCTGCATCCACAGCGTCGCGCGCTTGCCGACGGTCACAGGCTGCGCGGGCTGATAGTGCGTGTAGCCCAGGGTCGGGGTTTCAGCGTATTCGCGCGCAAATACAGCCAGGTTGCGCATCACGCTCAAAAGCTGCCCCCGCAGATACCTGAGGCCGTCACGATAGAGGATGAGATCGGCGTTATCAGTTACATAGCAGCTGGTCGCGCCCAAATGGATGATGCCGGCGGCGGTGGGCGCAGCCTTACCGTAAGCGTACACATGCGCCATCACATCATGGCGCACCTCATGCTCCCGCTGCTCAGCCACCGCATAGTCGATGTCGGTGATATGCGCAGCAAGCTCGTCCACCTGCTCCTGCGTAATGGGAAGACCCAGCCCGTGCTCTGCTCGGGCCAGGGCCACCCACAGTCTGCGCCAGGTCTGAAAGCGCGTGTCGGGGGAAAAGAGGTGCAGCATATATTTGGAGGCATAGCGGGACGAAAGCGGGGACTCGTAAATATCCTTACCCATGGGATTCTCCTTTTCTTTTGCAGCGATCACTGCTCATATTTTATATAGAAACATCTGAAAAGTAAAGAGGCTGCCGATAAAGTGACAGAAATTGCGATAACGGCAAGGAAGGGTGTCAAACAGATTTATTTCGGCACGCTGAAAGAGGGGGCTTTCGTCCCCTCTTTGTCTTTCTTTCCTGTTCTTTACTTTCCTCAGCGGATAATGAGGCTGTCGCGCTCTGCGCCCACGGAGACGAAACCGATGTGGCAGCCAATGGCCTTTTCGACATATTCCACATACCTGCGTGCATTCTCCGGCAGATCCTCCCACTTGCGTGCGCCGGAGATGTCGCACTGCCAGCCGGGCAGATACTCCACAACGGGCTTAGCATCCTGCAGCAGCACAGGGAACGGGAACTCGTCGGTCTGCTGGCCCTTCAGCTCATAGTGCGCGCAAACCGGGAGCTTCTCCATGTAGCTCAGGACATCGAGCTTCGTCAGTGCAATATTCGTCGCCCCCTGGGTCTCCACGCCGTAGCGCGTGGCAACCAAGTCGATGGGGCCCACCCGGCGGGGGCGGCCCGTCTTTGCGCCGTACTCCTCCCCCGCATCCCGCAGCTGCTGTGCCTGCTCACCAAACCACTCGCAGACGAAGGGGCCCTCCCCCACGCAGGAGGAGTAGGCCTTCACCACACCCACGACCTCGTCGATCCTCGCCGTAGGAAGGCCGGAGCCCACAGGTGCATAGGCCGCCACGGAGTTTGACGAGGTGGTATAGGGGTAAATGCCGTAGTCCAGGTCCCGCAGCGCGCCCAGCTGGGCTTCAAAGAGGATGGACTTGCCCTCCTTCTGGGCGCTTCTCAGGAAGCGGCCTGTGTCGGTGATGTAGGGCTTGATCGCATCGCCATAGGTCTCGACCCAGCTCATCAGCTCCTCCATGGTGTAGCCCTTGGCGCCGTAGACCTTCTGAAGCGTCAGGTTCTTCCAGGCAAGCAGGTCGGCAAGATGCTCCTTCAAATGCTCGGGGTGCAGCAGCTCGCCTGCCTGCACGGTCTTTTTCTGGTACTTGTCTCCGTAAAAGGGCGCGATGCCCTGCTTGGTCGAGCCGTACTTCTTATCCGCAAGCCGCGCTTCCTCCAGTGCATCCAGCTCCCGGTGCCAGGGCAGCAGCAGAGAGGCGCGGTCGCTGATCTTCAGGTTATCCGGCGTAATGGCGACACCTGCGGCACGGATGGTGTTCATTTCGCTCAACAGGTTCTCGCAGTCCAGCGCTACGCCGTTGCCGAGAATGTTGACAACGCCGCCCCGGAAAATACCGCTGGGCAGCAGGTGCAGGGCGAACTTACCCTTTTCGTTGACCACGGTGTGTCCTGCGTTGCCGCCGCCCTGATAGCGAACGACGATGTCATAGTGGTTCGTCAGGTAGTCCACCATACGGCCCTTGCCCTCGTCACCCCAGTTGATGCCTACGATCGCACAATTTGCCATGAATAATAACCTCCGATCGATATATCGGGCCGCACCGCGGCCCGGTGTTTGGATTTTTTGACCGTGTTATTATAGTCGCATTCCCGCTCTAAGAAAAGAATGAATTTCGTATATTTGGTATAAGCTGTGCTTATGCTTTTCTCAGTGCCGCCGCCAAACGGGATATTCCCCCGCTGCGCATCCTTGGGGATGCTTCGTCAGCCAAGCACAATAGGGGCGCATTATACCCCATAACCGGCCACGCCCTTGTCACAAAAACAGGGCCAAAGAAAAAGGTGGATATGCAAGCTCTGTTCAAGCATGCATATCCACCTTTGCAAGAGGAAAAAATTCTATGTCAGAGAATCACTTCTGGTCAAACATGAATGTCTCGCCCAGGCCCATGGAGATTGCCTTCTTATACACGATGCCGGCACACGCCACATCCAGGCAGCCCATTCCGATGGGGACCATGAGGATCTTCTTCTGGCTGACATTTTCAACACTGCGCAGACCGGCAGCCATCTCACCCACAGTGCAGTAGAAGCTGCTTTCATCCAGCTTCCCCTGATCTGCCAGGCGCTTCAGATTGCCTCTGTGGAGGCACTGCTGCACATGGTCGACGATAATGTGATCGGCGCCCAGAATTGCCTGGTCGTCACACTCGCTATAGGAGCCGAGGGACAGATAGACGCTGCCCTTGCCGAACCACTCGCCCTTGATAAACTGATCGTTTGCATTTGTCACAGAGATGCAAGCATCAGACTCTGAAACCTCCTTGGGCTCCTTGGCAACGACGATCTCGCCCTGTACCACATCCTGCATATCCTTCACAAAGCGCTCGGTAGCGGCGGGAATGGGATCGTATACAATCAGCTTGTCAATGTGATATTCGCTGGCCAGAGCCATCGTCTGGGTACGGCCCTGCAGTCCGCAGCCGAAGATGCCGAAGGTGCCGCTCTTCTTCCCGGGCCACAAATGACGCAGGCAGACCGCGCTCTGTGCGCCGGTACGCATGGCCATGATCCAGGAGCCATCCATAACAGCCTGGAAATCGCCGTAGTTAGGCTGGATCAGGAGAATCAGTGCGTTCAGGAAGGGACGGCCGATCTCAATACGACCCTTACCGAATCCGCCTGCCCATTTCATTCCGGCCACATCCTGCCAGCCGATATAAGCGGGCATTGCGTTCAAGGAAGCCTTATAGGGCAGCTTGGTGGGCTCACTATCGCCAAGGTTCAGGTTGACCTTTGCGGGGTTGAGCGTATTGCCCAGTGCCAGATCGGCAAAAGTTCTGTCGCAAATATCTATGGCTTCTTTCATGGTCAGCAAGCCTTTGATCTGCTGTTCGTTAAGCAACAATGTATTCATAGCTTTTTCTCCTTCTGTTTTATTATTCTTTTACCACATTGGCTTTGCCCTTAACCAAAAAAACCATAACCAACATAGCAACAGTCGAAATAAGAATGCCATAGAAAGCGGCAGGTAGGAATGTATCAAACCAACGAGACACCACGAAGCATCCCACCACACCGCTGATCATGCTGACAAGACCACAGGCCGGTGTAAGCCGGCGTTTCTTGCTGAGCAGATACCCACCGTAAATGGGGATCAGCAGACCGGACGCCGCGTAGGAATAAGTGGAGGTGATCAGATTCAGCACCTGCTGGAAATTGACCGCCAGCAGGATCGCCGCCACCGTGATAAACAGGGTAAACAGCCGCGACATCTTCATGAGCTTTTTGTCATCGGCACCGGGGTTAACATAGCGGGCGTAAATGTCGTTGGTCAGGTTCACCGCCACAGATTGCATGGCGCTGTCGGTGGTAGTGAGAATGGTGGTGGTAATAAAGCCTGCGAACATAGCCGTTGTCCAAATGGGGAGGCGGGGCAGCAGAATACCGATGGCATCCTCTCCGGAGGGGAGCTCCGGCTGCAAGGCGCGGCAGGTAAGAGCTATGACCACGACCCATATTTCCAAAGCCACAATGATGATAGAGCTCAGCCACAGCACTTTTCGTGCGCTCTTTGTGCTGTCTGCAGCGCAGACACGCTGAATGGACATCTGGTTCGTCATCATACCGGGCGTTGCCGCAACAAACCACAGCAGCGTTGTAGACAGGCCTGCGCCCATAATACCCCCGGGGAACGAGACACGCTCCTGCTCCGGGAAAGACTGCACAATGTGCTCCCAGCCGCCGCCCAGGTGAATTGCCTGATAACCGGTGATGCAGCACAAAAGCAGCATCATCAGGCCGAAAATAAAGTCACTCCATGCCACAGAGTTGAATCCGGCCGGAATTGTGAACAGCATGCAGATAATAGCAAAGGCAACAATAAGTACAGTCGTATCGAGTCCGGTAATAGCCGCGTACATTTTGCCAAAGGAGACAATTTGACTGGCGATCCACCCAAAGGGAACAATAACTGCCATCAAGGTCGCTAAAATCATCAAAACCTTGTTCTCACCATAGAGCTTCAAAAAAATGTCAGGAATAGTCGTGAAATGATTCTTACGAAACCAGCCGGCGGCAATCATCATCAGCAGCAGTCCGGCGATCCCGCAGGTGGCGTATGCCAGCGGTGCCAAGCCGTAGGAATAGCCGATGCCCACATGGCCCACCAGCACACCGCCTCCGACCTGCGTAGCAAACATGGTAAACACCAGAACGATCGTCGGTGTTTTCCCTCCGCCTGTCGCCCAGTCTTGACTTGTTTTTGTCTTTTTAGTAAAATGTGCTGTAATAATGGTTCCGATAAGCATAACAACGATCGTGCTTACGACAATCAGTGTTATGCCTCCGGAGGACATACCCGAAAACACAGTGCGTCCCTCCTTTGTGTTGATCTTCTTGTCTTTCTTCCAATTTACCGGCACCGGTGTGCCTCTCTTTTATACGCGATTGTATTTATACACACTTATATTATAAATTCCGGATAGTGCTGCAAGTCAATACCGTTTTTCGCCCTGTTCTTCCCCAAACTTAAAGTTGGGTATAGGTTTTGAGGCTGGGTAAGTGAGGTTCCCATGAAAATTAGCGAGTTTTCTAATAAAAGTAATGTTTCTGAGCAAACCATACGGTTTTATATCAAAAAAGGCCTTTTGATTCCCCTGCACACCTCGTATCAGTATTCCTTTTCGGAGCAGGATCTAAAGGATCTGCGCTATATTCAAAGCTGCAAGAGAATGGGCTTTTCTTTAGAGGAAACGCTTCGTATTCTGTCCCTTCACCGTGTAGCTTCCCTGCACGGGCCGAAGGAGGTCTCCTATCTGCTGAACATCCTCCAGAGAAAGCGCAATGAATTAGAGAAGGCCCAAGAGGCGCTTAAAGACTCCATTCAGGAGCTAAGCCGATCCATCGAGGAATACCAGCTGAAAATCTCTAACCCGGTACGCACAAGCGGAATGCCGCTCAGCTTTTTGGACCTATTGGAATGCCCCGATTGCCATGGAGCCTTCACGCTGTCCGACGCTGTTATCCGAAACGGGCAAGTCCTCTCCGGGAGGCTCTCTTGCGGATGCGGTGCGGTCTTTACCATTCAAGACGGCATTCTTTACGACAAGGATCTTCCCAGCATCCTGGATAATTCCTTTTTCAATGCCCACACCACTTTCCTGGAGGAGTATGATGCGCAAACCGTCACAGCGATCAAAAAGGACGAGCAGGCGCTGCTGGCTCTCATCCCCAAAAAGCTCATGGCGGAGCCCAAGGTTATTATCGAAACAAACTTTAAGCGATGGTTTTTCACGGCGCAAAACATAGAGTCCATCGGAACGCAGCACCGCTACATATTTGCCGAAAGCTATCCCGAGGTCGTTGCCTATCACAAATCCATTTTCGATTCCGGCGATGACAGACGCCAGTGCCTGTTTATGGCGTGTCGCCCAAACCGATATCCGCTGCGCCACGGCTGTGTTGACCTGTGGATTGATTATATGGATAGCACGGATTTTTCCGAGTCTAATTGCGAATTTCTCCCGGCCGTTCTTCGCGCCTATATGAAGCAGGAGGCCCATATCTACGGCGTGAGTCTGGTAATTAAGGACCCGATATACTTTGAGAAATTAAAGCAGCTTCATCCTGAATTGCCGGATAATCTCTATAAACTATACGCTCCCGGCGGATTTGAGGAAAATCTCAAAAACGCGGGGTACCAGATTAAGGATACCATCTTTTTGCGAAACATTTGGGAAACCAGCGCGCAAAGCGGTATTTCCGTCAGCAAAAATCCGCCATATAGAATGCTGTATAGCGCCAGGATCAAGTAGAGCGTTTTCCGCTTCCGCCCCCTATCCATCCCGCCCCTTCGGGCAAAAAGCCCCCGGTAGGCAAAAAAGTAAACCGCCGTGCGGAAGCCAGTCCGTACGGCGGTTTTTTATCGGGTCAAATCAGGCGGCTATGTGCCAGAAATAGTCGGTATTGTCTATGTCCATCTGCGCCAGATACCCGCCCGCACCGTCAGAGAAGAACAGCGTAGGCCAATTCTGATAGGCTGCGGTATCGGTGTTTATCGTAAGGGTATCGGTCTGCTGCGTATTCGGATAGAAGATGTGGGGTGCAAAGGCCCCGTCAACATACAGGCAGCTATGGCCGCTTCCGGCCAGCCGCCACATGGGCGTCGCGGCGTCGGCTGTGGTTGTATTTCCGTTGCCGATAAGAATGGCTTCATAGGAAAACGCATCTGCATCCGGCGTACCCAGTCCGCACACCACATAGTCGTCCGTGATGGCAAAGGTGGTAACCGGCTTGGAAAGCTCCTTCTGCCGGAGAATCCCGGAGCCGTCGCAGATAAAGACGGTACCGTAGGCAGCTCCGTTGACGGCTGCCAAAAAGGCGTATTGGGTGCCGTTGCTGCATACGGCCACAGGGCCGGGCATGGTGCAGTCAGGAACGGTCAGCACCGTGGAAACCTTGCCGCCGTCAACCCGGCATACCGACAGGCCGGAGTCCTCCGCCAGCAGATACATCGGCTGCTTATCCAGGGTAAACAGAGCGGGAACCCGGTCATAGGAATCGGCCTGCCCGGAGGTAAGGGTGGTTTTCCCCGCTTCCGTGCAGCGGATCAGGGACCAGGCAATGCGCGCATCCGCCGCTTCATAATCCACATAGAGAAGATCGGATTTGTCAAAAACCGCGGAGGTGATGTAGGCCTGGGACTGGATAGGCACCTTATCCGAGGTCCCGTCCGCATAATTCCAGCGAAGCAAGTAATCGGTATTATAGAGGGGGCCCTCCTGCGCGCCGTTGCGATGCCCGACGGCCAGCAGGGCGCGGTTTTCTTCGCAGCACAGCATCAGGGCGTCCTCCTCTGCGGAAAGCGTCAGCGGAGAAGAGAGCGGCTGCACCGTAGGCTCCGGCGGCTGCCGGCTCTGCTTAGAGCAGGCGCAAAGAGAAAATACAAAGACCAGGGATAGCAATAAAATCCGCTTCATACAGTATATCCTCCTGTCAGTGGGTACTATAGTACCCGGCGTTTTCGCTGCTGTTGGATGTCCTTTGTTTGCCTGTGGGTTTTATGAAATCGGGTCACAAGCCCCCTTTCTTTCTATATTCAGCTATATTATACGAAAAGGCACGGCCTCTGTCAATGAATTTTAGTGAATAATTGATGCCATTCTCATGGACGTGATGATGCCCGGCATGGACGGTCTGGAGGCTGCAAAAGCTATCCGGGCACTC
>OLNF01001355.1_pt1 | contig 21073 bp, 14 predicted proteins | sample 1673061 | NCBI WGS metagenome assembly OLNF01 (sample SAMEA3136751, study PRJEB25190) | human gut metagenome
AGAGGTCATGACTATGTTTACGCCGCATTTTTCGGAAAGCTTGTTCATCTCGCCGAGGAACACATCAAACGCATCCGCATCGTTTCCGCAAATCTTGAGCGCGGAATCTATGAAAAGATCGGTAACATCATGGTTAGAGGCAAATATGCCCGCGATGAATCCGAAAAGGGACTGGGCATCGCATACGAAATACTCATCGGAATCAATCAGACGGCAATGATATTTTATATCGAATTTGAGCTTATCGCCCTTTTCTATACAAATGACAGAACCGTTGGAAGAGTCAATCGTCGAATTCACCATCTCGATAAGAGTCTTGGTCTTGCCCGTACCTTTAACGCCGATAATAAGTTTCATAAATTACCTCCATAATATGATCTTGTTTCGATATACTAAGTATATCACACTTTTGGTAAAAGTTCAAGAGTTTCGGCATTAAAAATATCATTTTTTCATAGAAAAGATATAAAAAATATCCCGTCCTCATCTCTTTTTTGTTTTTTGACATTCCGCCGACGGTTTCAGTCCGATCATGTATAGCGGCAAATTATCATTTAACCGTCATGTACGCGGTCGAAGCGTAAGCGTTGTGCTTCCCGGCAAGAGATTCATACCGCGAGGCAAATGATCAAAAACGGGGCGCCGATTCTGGCATCAAAAAGTCTCCGCCTGCAATTTATATATTGTTATACGTCACGATGTTTCGGCAATCGGTTGACAAACATATAAAAATGGCTTAGAATAGTTATACTAAACAAAAATCCAAGGAGGCTTGACTTTGATCAACGATATACTGACAAGAAACAAGGCTCTTTTTTCCGACGGAGCTCACACCGAGCTTCGCGCTCAGGAAAACCGCAGCCGCAGTGTGACACTGCTTTCCGGAAATCTCACGTCGAACGCGCGCAGCGAGATATCCGGCATGAGCGCCCGCGTCTACCGCGGAGGGCTTTACGGCTTTTCATCGATTGCGGATATATCCGACGATGCGTGCAGGACGGTGCTTCGCGCCGCAGATGAGAATTCCTCGTTCATGGCGTCACATATAAAGTCCGACAGAAATGCGTTTCCCTCCGTACCTCACACGCTTGTGACATCGAAATACGACATTGCCGATGTCACCCAGAAAAGATACGTCGATTTCAGCTCCGAGCTTGACTCATATATAAAGGAAAAATGTAAGAATCTGACCGGACGCCGCGTAGCCGTCCGCGAGGACTCCATGGAAAAGCTTCTCGCAACGTCCGACGGTGCCGACGGACACACTGCGATCTACAGGAGCTACATCTACCTTTTCATGAGTGCGGAAAGCGCCGACGGAACTCCCGTTGAGCTGTTCAGTCCGATCGGCGGATTCGGAACCTTCGACGACAATTTCACGTCGCCCGACGCGCTTTACGGCGAAGTCGATCTTCTGTACGAGCGCCTCATGCAGAAGCGCGAGGGCGTTCACGCCAAAGCGGGAATGAAGACCGTCATTCTCGGAGGAGAGCTTGCGGGAATGCTCGCACATGAAGCCGTTGGGCACACCGTCGAAGCCGATCTCGTTCAGGGAGGCTCCGTCGCCGCCCATTCTCTCGGCAGACAGGTAGCGTCCGAAAAGGTAACTCTCGTCGATTTTGCGAACACGGCATTCGGCAAGAAAGCGCCGCTTCCCGTTTACATCGACGACGAAGGAATCGTCGCAGAGGATGTAACGCTTATCGACAAAGGAATTCTGACGGGATACATGAACAACCGCGAAAGCGCAGAGCTTTTCGGTATGAAGCCCGCCGGAAATGCACGCGCGTATCTCTTCTCCGACGAGCCGCTCATCAGAATGAGAAACACCGCGATCCTCCCCGGAAGCGACAAGCTTGAGGATATGATCGCGTCCGTTGACGACGGATACTACTTTATCGACTCGAACAACGGGCAGGCAGACATGACCGGCGAGTTCATGTTCGGTGTCTGCATGGGATATGAGATCAAGCACGGCAAGCTCGGACGCGCGATATTCGACACGACGATCTCCGGAGTTGCGTTTGATATGCTCAAGAGCGTCGATATGGTCGGCGATACGATGGAATGGTCAAGCTCCGGCTTCTGCGGCAAAAAGCAGCCGATGCCCGTCGGTCTCGGCGGACCCGCGATAAAGTGCCGCGTGCTCTGCGGCGGACGATAAAGCGTCCCCGACAAATAATTATTCAGAAAGGCTTTAATGATATGCTTGATATAAAAAGTGCCGCCGATGCCTGCGAAAAAGCGATCGCCGGGCTCGGGGCAAAGAAATATTCGTTCAGCACGGTCGAGGGCGAGACGCGGGAATTCAACGTTGACGGCGGCAAATTCACGCTTTTCCGCACGCTGTTCGACAATGCCGTCAGCATCACGCTTTACAGGGACGGCAAAAAAGGAAGCGCGGTAACGAACCGCTTTGAAGAGGATGCGATCGTGCGTGCGGCGGCAGATGCCGACAGCGCGGCGCAGGCTGCGGATGCCGACGAGGCATGGGATATCGCACCGAAATACGATTTCCCCGTAAAGCATGACGGTGTATACGATGCCGACCTTGATCTTCTCTTCTCCCGCACGCGCGAGCTTCTCGATGACATAAAGGCGCGTCATCCGAAGATCATCGTGGAGCAGCTCATCATTGCGCATTCCCGTTCGCACCGTATCTACAAGAATTCAAACGGCACGGTGTACGAAAACTTCAGCGGCGAATACGAGGTCTCGGTCATGTTTTCGGCTCACGAAGGAGAGGAATCCACGTCCTTCTTCGGAAGCGGCTTCACCACGCTTTCGCTTGACCGTCCGTTTATCGAGCTTTCATCGCTCGAGCGCGACCTTACCGACGTTGAAAACCAGCTTAATCCGCGCAAGCTTGAAGGAAAATTCACCGGCACCATGATACTGACCCCCGCCACGCTCAACGAATTCATGGGCAACATAATCGGCAATTTCGCCTCCGACGGTGTTATTCTCGACGAGACGAGCATCTGGCGTGAAAAGCTCGGCGAAAAGGTCGCCGACGAGCGCATAACCGTTACGGTCGACCCCCGCCACGAATCCGTGGTATGCGGCGAAAACATGACCGCGGAGGGCTTCCCGTCCGCTTCCTTTGACCTGATAAAGGACGGTGTGCTGAAAAACTTCCACCTGTCGCTTTACGTTTCGAACAAGACCGGCTTCGACCGCGCGCCGTGCTCTTCTCTTCCCTGCATAATCAAAGCGGGAGACACGCCGCTTGACGAGATAATCGCATCGACCGAACACGGAATAATCGTCGGCCGCTTCTCCGGCGGAGAGCCCGGAATATCGGGTGATTTCTCCGGAGTTGCGAAAAACAGCTTCCTTGTCGAAGGCGGAAAGATCACCGGAGCGGTATCCGAGGCTATGATCTCGGGCAATCTTGCGCAGATGCTCAACGACCTCATCGCAGTATCGCGCGAGACCGTATCCGACGGCGACGGAACCGCGCCCTATATGGCTTTCGGCGGGATCACCGTATCCGGAAAGTAAATCTGCGGTTTACGGCGCGAGCATTGAGATCAAAAAAGAGGATGAGATATGTTTCTCATCCTCTTTTGTATTGTACCCGATTCTGCCGCAAATCGGCGAGTGCTTCGGTAAAAATAAAACGGGCGAGCCGAAAGCAAACCCAAAGCCACTGAAGACAATTAAACCTCCCGATATAATGGCAGTGGTTTGCGACCGCATTGCCGAAATAAAGGAAGGAATAATTGATGAAAATTAAATCGGCGGGTTTGACTGCGCTTTATTCTCCGAGGTATGCGCGGCGGACGGATTCGTCGTTTATAAGCTCGTCAGCCTCGCCTGCAAGCACGATCTTACCCGTTTCGAGAACATATCCGCGATCGGCTATCGAAAGCGCTTTCTTTGCGTTCTGCTCGACAAGCAGAACCGTCACGCCGTCCGAGCTTATCGACTGAATTATGTCGAATATCTCGCCGACAAATATCGGCGAAAGTCCCATCGAGGGCTCGTCCATAACGATAATACGCGGCTTTGACATAAGCGCGCGCCCCATGGCGAGCATCTGCTGCTCGCCTCCGGAAAGGGTTCCCGCGATCTGCTTTTTGCGTTCCGCAAGACGGGGAAATCTGTCGTAAACCTTGCGGAGATCCGCCGCAACTCCGCCCTTGTCCTTGCGTGTGTATGCGCCGAGCTTCAGATTTTCAAGCACCGTAAGATGCGAAAAAATTCTGCGTCCCTCCGGAACATGAGCCATTCCGAGCTCGACTATCTTATGAGCGGGAGTCTTTGTCAGCTCATGTCCTTCGAACATGATCGAACCCGCTTTTGCCTTCAGAAGCCCAGTTATCGTATGGAGTATCGTCGTCTTTCCGGCGCCGTTTGCACCGATAAGCGCGATGACCTCGCCCTCATTGACATCGAAGCTTACGCCCTTTATCGCGGCGATCATTCCGTAATTCACTTCAAGATCGCGTATTTCAAGCATTGACATGATATTCCCCTCACTCTCCGAGATATGCCGTAATGACCTGCGGATCGGCAAGCACCTCAGAAGTTTCTCCCTCGCACAGGAGCGTTCCGAAATTGAGCACCGAAAGACGCTCGCATATACCGGACACGAGCTTCATATCGTGCTCGATAAGCATAACCGCTATGTTAAAGTTGTCGCGGATTCTTCTTATATTTTCCATAAGCTCAGCCGTTTCGGACGGGTTCATACCGGCAGCGGGCTCATCCAGCAGCAGCAGCTTCGGGCTGGTGGCCAGTGCACGCATGATCTCCAGACGGCGCTGTGCACCGTAGGGCAGGCTGCCGGCAGGCACGTTGGCCAGGTCGGCCATGTGGAAGATGTCCAGCAGCTCAAAGGCACGCTCGGTGCACTTTTTCTCTTCCTTCCAGTAGTTGGGCAGGCGGATCAGTGCAGAGGGCAGGTTGTACTTCATAGACTCGTGCAGGCCTACCTTGATGTTGTCGATGACGCTCAGTTCCTTGAACAGGCGGATGTTCTGGAAGGTACGGGCCACACCCATGCGGTTGACCTGGTAGGTCTTTTTGCCGGCAGTGGGCATGCCGTCGATCAGGATGGAGCCGCGGGTGGGCTGGTAAACGTTGGTGAGCAGGTTGAAAACGGTGGTCTTGCCCGCGCCGTTGGGGCCGATCAGGCCGGAAATTTCGGTGGGGCCGATGGTAATGTTGAAGCTGTCCACAGCCGTCAGGCCGCCAAAGTCGATGCCCAGGTTCCGCACGTCCAGAACGGGCTGCTTGCCCTGATCCTGCTCACGGACGAAGGTCACGGTGGGAACTTTCAGGATTTTCTTGGAATAGTCATTCATTGCTTCCCGCCTCCTTCTTCTTGAATGCACCGGCAATCTTGTCGGTGACCACGGACATGGCTTCTTTCACCTTGGGGGACCATGTAAAGAGCATCACGACAATCAGAACCACAGCGTAGAGGATCATCCGGTAATCCTGCAGGCCGCGCATGGCCTCCGGCAGGATGTAGAGCACCGTGGCGGAGATAATAGAGCCGAGGATGTTGCCCATGCCGCCCAGAACAACGAAGACCAGAATGTTGATAGAGGTATTGAAATTGAACTTGGTAGCCGTGATAGAGCCGTAATTCATGGCGTAAAGCGCACCGGCCATACCCGCCAGAAACGCGGAGACCACGAAAGCCTTCATCCGGAAAGCAGTGACATTGATGCCCACGGATTCAGCGGCGATCCGGTTGTCCCGGACGGCCTTGATCGCCCGGCCTTCCCGGGAGTTGATCAGGTTCTGCACAACGAACAGGGTGAACAGGATCAGCACAAAGCCCACGGCAAAGGTGGACAGCTTGGTAATGCCGGTGGCGCCTCTGGGGCCGGAGACGATCATCTGGCCGCCCGCGCCCAGAGTCAACCCTGCGGAGCTCATGGTGGCATGAAGTCCTGTCTCATCAATGCCCAGATAGAGATTTCCGAAGATGTTCTTCATGATCTCGCCGAAGGCCAGCGTCACGATGGCCAGATAGTCGCCCCGCAGCCGCAGGGCGGGCAGTCCCACCAGCAGGCCGAACACCGCCGCCACCAGGCCGCCGGCCAGCATGCTCACCGGCAGACGCACCGCCAGCGGCAGCGCCGTATTCGCCAGCGCGATGGATACCAGGCAGCCGGAGAACAGTCCCACGGACATGAAGCCCGCGTGTCCCAGACTCAGCTCGCCCAGCAGTCCCACCACCAGATTCAGCGACACCGCCATGACGATATACACCGCCGTGGGCACCAGCATATTTGTCACCTGCCGGGTCAGGCTCCCGGTATACAGCAGCACGGACATCACCGCCAGCAGCGCGGCCACCGCCGCCGCTGTCAGCAGGTCGCCCCGCCGTCTTTTCGCCTGTGTCAATTGCATTTCCTTCACCTCACACCTTCTCCTGCATGGGCTTGCCCAGCAGACCGGTGGGCTTCACCACCAGCACCACCACCAGCACGGCGAACACGATAGCGTCCGCCCACAGGGTGGAGATATACGTCTTGGACAGCTGCTCGATCAATCCCAGCAGGATACCGCCCAGCATGGCGCCGGGGATGGAGCCGATGCCGCCGAACACCGCCGCCGTGAATGCCTTGATACCGGGCATGGCGCCGGTGGTGGGCTTGATATACACATAGGTCATCCCATAGAACATACTGGCGAAGGCCGCCAGCGCCGAGCCTATGGCGAACGTCAGGGTGATGGTCCTGTCCACACTGATGCCCATCAGAGTGGCGGCGTTCTTATCCTCGGACACGGCGCGCATGGCCTTGCCCAGCTTCGTTTTGTCGATGAACAGCGTCAGCGCTATCATCAGCGCCGCCGTCACCGCCAGCGTCAGCACGGTGATGCCGTCCACATGCACGCCGCCCACGGTGAAGCCGGGCAGCTTTACCAGCGTGGGGTAGGCCATCTGCTGCGACCCGAAGATCAGCAGCGCCGCATTCTGCAAAAGGTAGCTGACGCCAATGGCCGTGATGAGCACGCTCAGCGGCGCCGCCTGGCGCAGGGGCTTATAGGCGCAGAACTCGATGACCACGCCCAGCACCGCGCATACCGCGATGCTGATGATCACCGTCACCCATGGGGACAGTCCCAACTGCGCCACCGCCACAATGCCGCTGTATGCGCCCACCATGATCACGTCGCCGTGGGCGAAGTTCAGCATTTTGGCGATACCGTAGACCATGGTGTAGCCCAGCGCGATCAGCGCGTAGATGCTCCCCAGGCTCAGCCCGCTTATCAATGTTTGTATCAAATTCGTCATAGTCGTCATTCCTTTGCATGGCGCCCGTTCCGCCCTCCCGGCGCAGCGCCGGGAGGGCGTATGGGCTTATTGTGAGGAAGATAGGTAGCTTACTTGCTTACGCCTCCGCGTCGGCCGCGGTATCCGCAGCGTCCCCGCTCTCCGCGCCGGCGGCGTCATTGGCGTTGTCCTGACCGAACAGGGTGCCCACGCCGTTCTTGTAGAGGATGGCGCTGGCGGCCTTGTTGGTGTTGCCGTCGGCACTCCAGGTCATAGTGCCGGTCACGCCCTCCACGGTGATGGTGGGCATCACAGCGGCCAGGTCAGCGCCGGAGGTGCTGCCGTTGGCGGCCTCCACAGCGGCCTTGACGGCGTACACCGCGTCATAGGCATCCGCGGCGAACTGGTCGGGGGTGGCGTTGTAGGCGTCCTGATATGCCTTCACAAAGGCCTGGACCTTGGGGTCGGCGGAATCCGCCGCGAAGGGGGTCATCATCAGCACGTTATCCGCGATGGTCACATCCTGGCTCACCTTGCCCAGGATGCCGTCCAGACCGTCAGCGCCGAAGAAGTACACATCGTCGGCAAACTTACCCTTGGCCTGGGTCAGGAAGGTGGAGGCCTCCTCCGCGTAGATGGGGATGAACACGACCTTCACGCCGGAGGAAGCAAGGGCGTTCACCTGGGTGGAGAAGTCGGTGCTGGTGGCGGTGGTGAAGGTCTGCGTCTCCTTGATGGTCACGCCGGTGTTCTGGCACTCGGCCACGAAGGCATTGTACAGACCCACAGAGTAGTCGTTGTCGCTCTGATAGAACACGCCTACTTCGGTGGCCAGGGCGTTGTCGGTGAGGTAGTCTGCTGCCGCGGTGCCCTGATAGGAATCGTAGAAGCAGATACGGAACGCCTTGTCGTTGCCGTCGATGCACTTGTCGGCGGAGCCGGTGGTCTCCATGATGAACATGTCGTCGGCCTTGGCCGCCGCCACCACGGAGGCCGTCTCACCGGACAGCACACCGCCCAGGCACACATTCATGCCCCAGTCCATCAGCTTGCCGTAGGCCGCCACAGCACTCTCCGGGTCACCCTGAGAATCCTGGAAGTTGACCTCCAGCTGCTTGCCGTTCACGCCGCCGGCGGCGTTGATCTCCTTGACGGCCAGCTCCGCGCCGTGTTGTACGGACAGACCATAGTTGGCATAGCCGCCGGTCAGGGGGCCGACGCCGCCCAGCTTAATGGTCTCGGTGCCGCTGGCGTCGCCGCTGCCGCCGTTATCGCTCTTGCTGCCGCAGGCCACCAGGCTCAACGCCATCACAGCGGCTAAAAACATTGCAACTACTTTCTTTTTCATGTTTTTGTTCTCCTTTTCGTTGGTTTGGTAAAGAACTCTCCGTCGCCGGAGGTATACAAAAAAGCGGCTCCGCCAATGGCGGAGCCGCTTCGCTGTATCAGGTGTCAGCGCGTCATGCGGTTATCCGTGCCAATGGCGTATGTGCAGAGGCGGCCAGTACCAGCAGTACCAGCACCAGAGCGCAAATAATAATGGACGCCATAATAATGGCGCCCAGCACGGACAGGATGACAGTATGAGAAGCGGCGCAGGCGCAGCAGAAAGCAGCACCGGCGCAGGCGGCGGTCATCATGGTATTCATGGCTTTCTTCGTGGTCTTGGTCATCACGGCCGCCTCCTTTCGCTTCGGAAATGTTGGGCCTATTGTAGCAAAGCAAAATTCAAAGTCAACGGTGTTTTCACAAAAAACATCATCATATCGCACAATCGGCCACAATATGTATTATGCAATATGCATAAAAACGAACCAATTTCTCCCAGAAACTGGAAATTCCACGGCCGCAGCCGGTCTGCCGCTCCGAACACAAAAAACGATATAGACGGACAAACATACGACAATACCGAACAATCCCCCTTGCATTTTCTGCGTTATCCTGTAAAATAGACAGCGAACCTCCGCGCGGTACGCGCGGAAGCGGAACAGACTGAAAAGGGAGGCCCGTCCATGCATACGCCCCGGCACCCCACACGCAGCATAACGATCATGGCGTCAGCGCTGCTGGCGCTGTTTCTGCTGTCCTTCGTGCTGGGCCGCTACGGCGTCCCCCTGGGCGAGGTGGTAAAGATACTCCTCTCCCGCGTCTTTTCTATTGAACAGGCCTGGACGGACAACATGGCCATCGCCGTGTGGAATGTCCGCCTGCCCCGTATCCTGCTGGCCTGTCTGGTGGGCTGCGGCCTCTCCGCCGCCGGTACCGCCTACCAGACCGTGTTCCAGAACCCCATGGCCGCACCGGATATCCTGGGCGCGTCCTCCGGTGCCTGCTTCGGTGCGGCGCTGGCGATCCTGACGGGCCAGAGCACCGTGATGGTCACCGTTTTCGCCTTCCTGGCCAGCCTGCTGTCCGTGGCCCTGGTCTATCTGGTGGGCCGCCGATCCCGGGGCAGCCGTGTGGTGAGCCTCCTGCTGGCCGGTATCATGGTAGGCTCGCTGTTCTCGGCCTGTACCTCCTATATCAAGCTGGTGGCCGATCCCACCAACCAACTGCCCCAGATCACCTACTGGCTCATGGGCAGCCTCTCCGGCACCCGTATGCACACCGTCGCCTTTGCCGCCGTCTGTATGACGGCAGGGCTGACGCCCCTGCTGCTGCTCCGCTGGCGCATGAACCTGCTGACCCTCTCGCCGGATGAAGCCCGCGCCATGGGCGTCCACACGGACCGCCTGCGTCTGGCGGTGATCCTCTGCGCCACGGTGCTGACGGCCTCCGCCGTCTCCGTCTCCGGCATGATCGGCTGGGTGGGTCTGGTGATCCCCCATCTCAGCCGCCGCCTCGTGGGTAACGACTGCCGCAGGCTCCTGCCCATGGCCTGCCTGTTCGGCGCGGCCTTTCTGCTGCTGGTGGACGACCTGGCCCGCACCCTTGCGGCGACGGAGATCCCCATCGGTATCCTGACGGCCTTCGTGGGCGCGCCGTTCTTTATCTACCTCATGGTGAAGGGAGGCGACCGCCTGTGACCCTCACGGTATCGCACCTGACCTTCGCCTATCCCAAGGCCCCGCCGGTGCTGGAGGATGTCTCCTTCACCGTGCCCGCCGGTGATTTCCTTTCCGTGCTGGGTGCCAACGGTGCCGGCAAGAGCACCCTCTTCCGCTGCCTGCTGGGCGGCCTGGAGGGCTACACCGGCACCATCTCGCTGGACGGCCACGACGTGCGGACCTTCTCCCGCCGCGAGCTGGCGGCCCGCATCGCCTACATCCCGCAGATACACCGTCCCACCTTCGGCTATTCCGTGCTGGACACCGCCCTCATGGGCCTGACCCGGCACTTGTCCCCGTTCCAGAGCCCCTCCAAGGCCCTGGAGCAGCAGGCTCTGACCGCCCTGGAGCAGCTGGGTGTGGCCCACCTGGCGCAGCGGAACTTCGCCGCCCTCTCCGGCGGCGAGCAGCAGCTGGTGCTCATTGCCCGCGCCCTGTGCCAGCAGTCGGATCTCCTCATCATGGACGAGCCCACCGCCTCTCTGGATTACGGCAACCAGCTCCGTGTGCTGGAGCAGGTGCGTTCCCTGTCGGAGCAGGGCTACACCGTCCTGCTCTCCACCCACGATCCCCAGCACGCCCTGCGTTTTTCCCGCCGCGTCCTGGCCCTGCAAGGGGGCCGCGTGGCGGCGGAGGGCGATACCCGGAGCGTGCTGACGCCGGACCTGATCCGGCAGCTCTACGGTGTGGAGTCCGTGCTGCTGGATACGCCCGACGGCGCGGCCCTGCTGCCGGTGCGGGGAGGTGACCGCCATGTTTAGCTGGTCGGCGGACACTGTCCGCTTCATGGCCGATGCCTGCCGCCGCACCGACTTCCACGAAAAGCTGACGGCGCTGCTGCTGCCGTACCTGAAGCCCACGGATCATATCTGCGACGCCGGCTGCGGCCTGGGATACCTGTCCCTGGCCCTGTCGCCCCATGCGGCCCATATCACGGCGGCGGAGCGCGACGCCGCGGCCCTGTCCGTCCTGCGGCAGGAGCTGGACGCCCGCGGCATTACGAATGTGACGCCCCTGTGCACCGATGTGCTGGCCTATACGCCGCCGGAGCCGTTCGACGCCATGGTGTTCTGCTTTTTCGGCAGCATGGAAGAGATACTGGCCGCTGCCCTCCGCCAATGCCGTGGCACGGTGCTGGCCGTGGTGCGTGACGATGTGTGCCACCGCTTTTCCGGGGCACCCCGTGCGCCGGGCCGCCATAGCTTCGATGCCGCCTGCGGTGTGCTGGACGCCCACGGTATCCCCTATACGGCGCAGCGTGCGGCGCTGGACTTTCCCCAGCCCTTCCGCACCCTGGAGGATGCCCGGACATTCCTGACCATCTACGGCGGGGGAGCGCCTGCGGAGGACGATCTCCGCACCAAACTTATTTCCACCGGCGATCCGGACTTCCCGTGGCAGCTGCCCGGCGTCCGCCGCTTTGGAATGATTGCATTTTCAACAGAAGAAGGAGAACACATATGAACAAGACAAAACGATTGCTGGCGCTGGTCCTGGCGCTGGTGATGAGCCTGACCCTGTTTGCCTGCGGCCGGAAGGCCCAGGACGACAAGACCGACGACAGCACCCGGACGGAGGACACCACCCGCGTGTTCACCGACTCCTGCGGCCGCGAGATCACCGTCCCCACCGACATCCAGAAGGTGGCCGTGTCCGGCCCGCTGGCCCAGATGGTGGTCTTTGCCATCGCCCCGGACAAGATGGTGGGTGTGGCCAATGCCTGGGACGAGACCGCTGAGAATTACTTTGACCAGAAGTATCTGGACCTGCCCCTGCTGGGCCAGCTGTACGGCGGCAAGGGCGAACTGAACCTGGAGACGCTGCTGACGGCCGATCCCGACGTGGTCATCGATGTGGGCGAGCCCAAGAGCACCATGGCGGAGGACCTGGACGGCCTGCAGGAACAGACCGGAATCCCCTTTGTCCACATTGACGCCTACCTGGCCTCCATGGACGATACCTATGCCATGCTCAGCGACCTGCTGGCTATGCCCAACGAGGGTCAGGCCCTGGCCGACTACTGCCGCAATGCCTATGACACCGTCAAGGCCATCGTGGACGGCGTGGAGAAGGCCGATGTCCTGTATATCACCGGTGAAGAGGGCCTGAACGTCATCGCCAGGGACTCCTATCACGCCGAGGTCATCGATATGCTGTGCAATAATCTGGCTGTGGTGGACGAGCCCTCCTCCAAGGGTACCGGCAACGAGGTGGACATGGAGCAGATCCTGAACTGGGACCCCTCTATCGTGTTCTTCGCCCCCGGCAGCATTTACAGCACCGTGGCCGATAACGAGAACTGGCAGACCATACCTGCCATCAAGGACGGCAAGTATTACGAGGTGCCCTTCGGCCCCTACAACTGGATGGGCTTCCCCCCCAGCGTCCAGCGCATCCTGGGTATGCAGTGGATGGCCAAGGTCCTGTACCCCGAGGCTGCCGATTACGATATGTATGAGGTCGCCCAGACCTATTTCCAACTGTTCTACCACTGCGACCTGACCATCGACCAGTACAACGCGCTGGTGGACAATTCTCTCCCCGCTGTGGAGGCCGCCGGCTGAATAAACGAATAGGGATCGGCACCGCCGATCCCTATGGCCCTTGAAAGGAGACACATATGAACAACATCTTCCAGACCCTGCTCTACCAGCGGGAAAAGCAGAAGGGCACCGTGCTGGCCACCATCGTGTGGGATGACGGCTCCGCCCCCCGCGGCGCGGGCAGCCAGATGCTGGTGGGGGCGGAGGGCCTGCTCTCCGGCACCATCGGCGGCGGCGCGGTGGAGCTGCGGTCCATTCAGCTGGCCCGGGCGCTGCTGGCCGGTCAGCACGTGGACGCCCTGTATGACTTCAAGCTCTCCCGTGACGGTGAGCTGGGCATGGCCTGCGGCGGCGATGTGACGGTGCTGTTCACTCCCGCCCGGTTGTCGGATCGCGTCTGGGACGCGCTGGCGGCGGAGGTGCTGCGCTGTGTGCGTGACCGTGTGCCCGGCTGGCTGGTGCTGCCGCTGGACGGCGCCGCACCCCATATCGCCGAGACGGCGGAGACAGGCGAGGGCGTGTTCTCCCTGCCGCTGCCGGTGGGGGAGCGCGCGGTCATTTTCGGCGCGGGACATATCGCTCGTGCGCTGACGCCTCTGCTGCGGACGATTGGCTTCCGTCCCGTGGTGGTGGATGATCGGCCGGGCTTTGCCACGGCGGAGCATTTTCCCCAGGCGGACCGGACCATCTGCGGCGACTTTGACCGCATCAGCGACTACCTGACGCTGACGCCGGAGGACTATGTGGTCATCATGACCAACGGCCATGAGCATGACTTTCAGGCGGAGGTGCAGGTGCTGCGGGGCGAGACGGCCTATGTGGGCGTCATCGGCTCCCGGAAGAAAACGGCCTTCGTGAACCAGCGCCTGCGGGAGGCGGGCATTCCCGAGGAAAAGATCGCCTTTGTCCACACGCCGGTGGGCACACCCATCAAGGCCGTGACGCCGGAGGAGATCGCCGTGTCCATCGCCGGTGAGATGATCTGCATCCGTGCCGCGCGGCGCGAAGCGGCAGGGGAGGTACACCATGGCTGCCCCATGCACTGACCATCTGTTCCTCACCGGTGACAAGGGCGTGGGCAAGTCCACGCTGGCGCGCTGCCTGCTGGCCGGGCATACACCCTGCGGCTTCCGCACGGTGCGGGTAACAGGCGTGCTGGACCGGCCCTCTGTGCATCTGCTGCCCGCGGTGGGCGGAACGCCCTCGGCGGAGAATTTGCTGTTCTACTGCGGCGCTTATTCCTGCGATAGGTTCGACACGCTGGGCACGGCGGCCCTGCGTGACCGTGACGGGGACGTCCTGCTGATGGACGAGCTGGGCCCGGCGGAGTCCGGTGCCAAAAAATTCTGCGAAGCGGTGCTCGCGGCCCTGGACGGTGACCTTCCAGTTCTGGGTGTTCTGCAAAAAGCAGATACGGAATTTCTCCGGGCGGTGGCGGGTCATCCCCGAGTGCGTCTGGTGACCGTCACCGTGGAAAACCGGGACGAGCTGCGCCGTACCATGACCCTTTAACAAACGTTGCGCTATGGTGTACCGCATATAACAAAAGGGTATATAAAAGAGCACAGAAGCAGGTCAACAAGAGCAGCCTAAAGTAAACGAAAGTGACATGCACCGTCAAAGGGCGCGGGAAGATCCCGCGTCCTTTTTTCGACTTTTACTTCCCATAAGGGACGGTTTGCGGTATACTATGGGGGAGAAAATAGGGGAGGTGACGCGGTGAAGCTGCGTATCATCACCGGCCGCGCCGGTGCGGGAAAAAGTAAGCTGGTGCTCGAAACCATTGCGGCACAACGGTTTGAGCGCCAGCAGATTTTGCTGGTACCGGAGCACGCCACCCACGAGGCGGAGCTGGATCTCTGCCGCGCGCTGGGGGATACCGCCAGCCGTGACGGGGAGGTGCTGAGCTTCCAGAGCCTTGCCACCCGCGTACTGTCACAAACCGGAGGCATATCCGATATAACGTTAGATAATGGTGGTAAAATACTGATAATGCGCCGCGCCTTGCAGGAAGTTTCATCATATTTGACGGTGTTTTCCAAGCCGTCACAGCGCCCGGCCTTTCTGCGGGAGCTGGTGGCCCTGGCCGATGAGTTGTACGCCTATAAAATCGCGCCGTCCCTTCTGCTGCAACAGGTTCAGGACATTCCGGGCGCCGCCGGAGATAAGCTGCGCTCTACGGCGCTGCTGTTCGGCGCTTATGACGCGCGACTCCACGGCGGCGACTTTGATGCCCGGTCAAAAGTGCAGAAACTCTGCGATAAACTGCCGAATTCGGATTATTTATGCGGAAAAGATATCTACATTGATGGGTTTTCCTATTTCAACCGAACGGAGGAGGATATCATTGCCGCCGCGCTGAAACAGGCCAACTCTGTTACAGTGACTCTGCTGGGCGATGACAGTGACCCGCAGCTCTTCCGCAACGGCATACAGCAGCGGGAACGCCTGCGCAGACTGGCGAAGGACGCCGGTTGTAGTTGTGAAGTAGAAAACCTTGTCAGGAACAGCGACACAGCGTTTTCACACCTGGAGCGATACTTCCTCGGCGCGGAAAAAGCGTGGACGGGCGACACGCCGCCCATCACATTGTATCAGGCCAACACCGCCTATTCTGAGGTGGAGTATGTGTCTGCGCAGCTGCGAGCGCTGGCACAAAATGGCGTTCGCTGGCGTGAGATGGCCGTGGCGGCGCGGAATATGGAGGTATATGGCCCGTTGCTGGAGGCCGTGTTCCGCCGGGACGATGTTCCCGCCTATATCAGCCGCCGGAGCGACATTTTGGAGCAGCCGGTCCTGACGCTGCTGCTGTCCGCCGTCGACGCAGTGACAGGCGGCTTTGAGTATGAGGACGTGTTCCGGTGCCTGAAGACCGGCATGACGGCCCTGACGGCGGCGGAATGCGATCTTCTGGAAAACTACGTGATCCGTTGGGAAATTCGGGGTAATATGTGGCTGCGGGACGCCGACTGGACGGCAGACCCGGATGGATACAGCGGAGAGATGACCGACTATCGCCGGGAACAGCTGGCCGAGATAAACGCGGTCAGAAGAAAAGTCAGAAAACTGTTTCTTACCCTGAGTGATGGGATGAAAGTCAATAAAACGGTAAGAGGTAAAGCTGAAGCACTTTACAGATTTGCGGAGGACGCCGGTACACCGGCCGTGTTGGAACAGCGGGAGAAAGAATTGCTGGAGCAGGGGCAGATGCAGGCGGCAGAGGAGTATGCCCAGCTGTGGCGGATATTCTGCGATGTGCTGGACCAGTTCGTGGTGCTTTTGGGTGACACGGAGGTGGACGGCGATGAGTTTGCGCGGCTGCTGCGGCTGACGCTGAGCCAGTATGCCGTGGCCACCATACCCGCTGCGCTGGACCAGGTAAAGGTAAGCCCCCTGACGCGAAATGACCGCCATACAGTGCGGCATCTTTTCCTGCTGGGCGCCAATGACCATGTGCTGCCCACGGTGGAGAAGGGCGGCGGTATATTGGACGAACAGGAGCGTGAGCTTTTGCAGCAGCAGGGAATCTTGCTGTCCGACGCCACGTTCGACCCGCTGAGCAATGAGCTGCAGAATATCTATGCCGCCCTGGCCCAGCCAACGGAGACACTGACCGTGTCCTGGTGCGCCGGCGATGAGTCGGGGGCGAAGCTGCTGCCGTCCTTTGTGGTAGAGCGTATCCGCAAGCTGTTCCCTCAAGTGGAAATACAACGGGAAGACGGCGCGTACCGCTGCGGACTGCCTGCGGCAGCGCTGGCACTGGCGGGACAGCGGCCCGGCGGTGTGCTGTGGCGTTATTTTGAGATGCATGGACAGGGCGGTACGCTGGAGAAGATGGCAGCGGCCCGGGCTATGGGCCGGGGAAGGCTGTCACCCGGGGCGGTACGCAGCCTGTACGGCAGTACGCTGGCCATGTCCGCCTCGCGGCTGGACCAGGTGAAGAGCTGTCACTTTGGCTATTTCATGGAGTACGGCCTGCGGGCCAGGGAACGGACAAAGGCGGATTTCCAGGCGCCGGAGGTGGGGACGTTTATCCACTATCTGCTGGAGAATGTCCTGCGGGAGGTGGAGCAGCAGGGGAAGCGGCCGGAAAGACCGGCGCTGGCGGCGTTGGTGCGGCGGTATACGGATGAGTATGTCCGGACGGTCATCGACGGCTACGGCGAGAAGAGCGCACGGTTCCGGTATCTGTTTTCCCGGCTGCGGGAGACGGCGTTGGTCATTGTTGAGAACGTGCTGGATGAGCTGGAGCATTCGGATTTCCGGCCTGTGGCCTTTGAATTGGGCTTCGGCGGCAAAAACGGACAGCTGCCTGCCGTCACGGTGACGGCGGGAGATACCACGCTGTCCGTCACCGGTAAGGTGGATCGGGTGGACGGCTGGCTGAAGAACGGGAAGCTATATCTGCGAGTAGTGGACTACAAAACCGGGAAAAAGGCTTTTGATCTGGCGGATGTGCGCTACGGCCTGGGTATTCAGATGCTGCTGTATCTTTTCGCACTGCAGCGGTACGGCGGGGACTATTTTGGGGCGGCGGTGGAGCCGGCGGGAGTGCTGTACCTGCCGGCGAGGGACGTCGTTAAAAAGGCGGATCGGGCCATCGCGCCGGACAAGCTGGCCGCGCTGCTGCGGGGCGAGCTGCGTCGGACGGGCATGGTGCTATCCGACCCAGAGGTGCTGACAGCCATGGAGCACAGTGCGCTGGAGTCACCCTGCTATTTGCCTATTGCAGTGAAAAAGGACGGTTCGGTCAGCGGTTTGGCGGCCAGTGTGTTGGCGGATGCAGCTCAGATGGGCAAAATGGGTCGGTATGTGGACGAGCTGCTGCGGAAGGTAGCCCGGGAGCTGGGCGATGGCAATATTGACGCAGATCCATGCCGCAGGGGGCCTCAGGAAAGTGCCTGCGACTGGTGTCCCTTCGCGTCGGCCTGCTGGTTTGACGAGAAACGGGACAAGCCCCATTATCTGCAAAAGACCACGCCGGAAGAATTCTGGCAGCTGGTGGACGAGGAGGTGACGCGCCGTGGCTGACATCCAACTGACGGCACAGCAGCGTGGGGCAGTGGAGGACCGGGGCGGCAGCCTGCTGGTGTCCGCCGCCGCCGGATCCGGCAAGACGAAGGTGCTGGTAGAGCGTGTGTTCGCTTATCTGACGGAGGAACACTGCCACATAGACGATTTCCTTATTATCACATTTACCCGCGCCGCTGCCGCCGAACTGCGGACAAAGCTGGCCGCAGAGCTGGCGAAGCGGGTGGCACAGGACCCGGAGAACAGTCACCTGCGGCAGCAGATGTTCCGGGTGTATCAGGCGGACATCAAGACGGTGGACGGCTTCTGTGCAGGGCTGCTGCGGGAGCATATCCATCTGCTGGAGCCGGTGGATGGGCGGAGTCTGACGCCGGACTTCCGTATCCTGGATGAGACGGAGGCCGGCGTGCTGAAGCAGCGGGCACTGGAGGATGCACTGGAGGCGTTCTATCAGCGGATCGAGCAGGGGGACGAAGGCTGCCGGGCGTTGGCAGAGACGCTGGGCTTCGGCCGGGATGACCGGGCGTTGGCGGCGCTGGTGCCGGAGCTGCACGGAAAATTGCAGAGCCATCCCTACCCGGACAAGTGGCTGGAAAGAGCCGCGGAGAGCTGGGCGAACCTGCCGGAACGGCTGGGCGACAGCGTGTACGGCCGGACGATCATGGAGGACACGGTGCGCCGCGCCAGTTACTGGGCGGGGCGGCTGGAACGCGCCGTGAAGGATATGGAAGACTGCGAGAGCGTGTATAACGCCTATGGAGATCGGTTTTTGGAAACGGCGGCGCAGCTGCGGGAATACGCGGCCGCGGCCCGGGAAGGCTGGGATGCCATGGGCCGTGTGCAGCCGGCCTTCCGGCGGATGGGCGTGGTGAAGGGGGACGAGTGCGCCGGGGCGAAGGACGCGGCGCGGGCGGTGCTGGAAAAGTGCCGTGACGCATTGAAGAAGCTGTCCGCGCCGTATCAGACGGCGGAGACGGAGTTGCTGGGCGATCTGCAGGTCATCGCGCCCGCTATGCGGGCGCTGCTGGCACTGACAGGGGACTTCGACAAGCGGTTCCGGGCAGAGAAGGTGCGGCGGAACGCTATGGATTTCTCTGACCAGGAACACTACGCCGTGCAGATGCTGTGCCGCCAGGACGGAACGCCCACGGAGCTTGGCGAGCAGGTGTCCCGGCGGTACCGGGAGATCATGGTGGACGAGTATCAGGACACTAATGAAGTGCAGAACTGTATCTTCCGGGCGGTATCGCGGCAGGGAGAGAATATCTTTGCCGTGGGCGATGTGAAGCAGAGCATCTACCGGTTCCGGCTGGCGGAACCGGGGATATTCCTGGAAAAATACAGGACCTATGCCGATGCGGACCACGCTGCGCCGGGTGCGCCACGGCGGCGGGTACTGAGCCGGAACTTCCGGTCACGCCGGGAGGTGCTGGCGGCTGCGAACTTTGTGTTCGCGGCGCTGATGTCCCGGGAAATGGGCGAGCTGGATTATACAGAGGAGCAGCATCTTCACTTTGGGGCGGAATACTATCCGGAGGTGCCGCGGGAGACGGAGTTCCACTATCTGGCTGTGGAGGACACACCGGAGCAGCGGTTCGACCGGGCGGAGGCCGAGGCGCGGTTCGTGGCAAAGCGTATTCGCCGTATGCTGGACGAAGGGTTCACTGTCCGGGGTGAGGACGGCACCATGCGTCCGGCAGCACCGGAGGATATCGTGATACTGATGCGCTCACCCAGCGCCCGGCAGACGGTATTCGCCGCCGCCTTGGCACGGGAGGGGATCCCCTGCGACGGCGGGGAAAGTGAGGATTTCTTCTCGGCGATGGAGGTCGCAGTGGTATTGTCACTGCTGGAGGTGGTGGATAACCCACGGCAGGATGTGCCGCTGATCGCGGTGCTGCGTTCGCCACTGGTAGGCATGAGCGCCGACCGGTTGGCGGAGATACGGGCCGTACAGCGTGAGGGGGATTATTACGAGGCGCTGCGGCAGGATGAGGGTGAGGACGCGCAGGCGTTCCTGTCGCTGCTGCATGAGCTGCGGCAGGTGGCGCGGGAACTGTCCGCCGATAAGCTGCTGTGGTATATCTATGACCGCTGCCGGGTGCAGGCGATCTTCGGTGCCATGGAGGACGGTACAGCCCGCCAGGCGCGTCTGAGGGCACTGTATGACTATATACGGCGGCTTGTGCAGGGCGGCAAAACGAGTCTGTTCGACTGTGTACGGCAGGTACGGCAGCTGCTGGAAAGCGGCGATGCGCCGGCCATTACCGCTGCAGGTGCAGCGGGCGGTGTGCGCTTGATGAGCGTGCATAAGTCCAAAGGCCTGGAGTTTCCGGTGGTGTTTCTGGCTGACTTGAACAGGAGCTTCAACCGACAGGACCTGGATCGACCGGTGCTGGTCCATCCCCAGCTGGGCGTTGGTGCGGAGCGCGTGGAGGTGGAACGCCGGCTGCGGTACGACACCGTCTCCAAAACGGCGCTGGCGCTGACGCTGGAACGGGAAGCCAAGGCGGAAGAACTGCGGATACTGTATGTAGCCATGACCCGTGCACAGGAGAAGCTCATCATGGTATGCTCGCGGAAAAACCCGGACAAGCACCTCAAGGAGCTGTGTGCACTGGCAGAACTGCCGGCGCCGCCGGAGGCGGTGGCCGCGGTAAACTGCCCGGGCGATTGGCTGCTGCTGGCGCTGCTGAGCACATATCAGGCAGGGGTGTTCCACGATTACACCGGGGTACGTCCCGCGGTACTGTACGACGGGCCGGAGGGCTTGGCGCTGCGGCTGCACCGCATCAGCGGTGAGGAGGACGGCGGTGCGGCGATGCCGGCGGAGGAGCCGGGATCGCAGGCACCGGATCCGCAGCCGGACGAGGCGGCGCTGGCGTTCCGGTACAGTCACAGAGCGGCGACAGTGACGCCCTCCAAGGTGACGGCTACCCAGCTGAAGGGGCGGGCCATCGATCAGGAGATCGCCGAGGGGACACTGCCGGCGCGGCGGACCGCCGCACCGGAGAAGCCGCGGTTTTTGCAGGAAAAGCGCGGACTGACCGGGGCAGAGCGCGGCACAGCCATGCACCTGGCGATGCAGTTTCTGCCGCTGGATACTCCTGCGGTACCAGAGGCAGTGACGGCTTTTGCAGAGACGCTGACGGCCCGACGGCTGCTGACGCCGGAGCAGGCGGCGGCGCTGGACATCCCGGCGCTGGCGCGGT
>OLNF01001363.1_pt1 | contig 20996 bp, 15 predicted proteins | sample 1673061 | NCBI WGS metagenome assembly OLNF01 (sample SAMEA3136751, study PRJEB25190) | human gut metagenome
CTGATAACTGTCCATTCGTGTTGCACCCAGATTACTGGACAATATAAGATTCCAGTCAGCCAGAAGAGAGCGGTGGAGGTTAAGAAACAGTTTTTGAATATGTTTATAAAGTAGAGAGTTTTTATATCTCTACTTTTTTTCTATGCAATAAAAAAACAGCCAGAAATCACACCTTCTTCAAATATCTCTTGTGACTTCCAGCTGTTCCCTTGTTCATAAAATCGTCAATTTCCTATTCTTTATTTAATTTTAATCTTCACGGTTGCTTTCTTTCCACTTCCATCCGTTGCCATTGCTGTAATCTTCACTGATTTCTTCTTTCCTGCTTTTGATGCCTTTACTTTTCCTGATACGGATACTGTTGCATATTTAGGATTGCTGCTTGTCCATTTCAGTTTCTTGTTGGCTCCTTTGCTCGCTGTGACTTTGGCTTTTAGTTTCAGTGTCTTTCCTGCTTTCACCGTTTTCTTTCCAGAAATCTTAACTTTCTTTACGACTCCTTTCATGACTTTGATCGTAAATGTTGCTTTCTTTCCGCTTCCATCGGTTGCCTCTGCTGTAATTTTTACTGTTTTGCTTCCAGCTTTTTTCTTGATTGTTACCACTCCGTTTTTATCCACAGTTGCGACTTTCGAATTACTTGTTGTCCACTTTAATGTTTTATTGGAAGCATTCTTTGTGATGTCTGCTGTTAATTTAATCTTCTTTCCTGCAGCAATCTTTGTTGAAAGCGCTGACAGTTTGATCTGGCTGACTTTTATCTGCTGTGTCTGCGGAGTTGTTGTTTGTGCTGAGTTCTGTTCCGGTGCTGGTTTCTGCTCTGGTGTTGGTTCTGGCTCTGGTGTTGGTTCTGGCTCTGGTATTGGATCTTCTTTAGAATCTGGTTTAGTCTCATCATAATCTAACATTTTTTCCGCTACATATGGAGCTCTATATTTCCATATAGTTCCATCTTTTCGAATCAGCAGTGTATCACTTGATGAAATTTTTTTCATATCCACCACATCTGTCAAAATAAGATTTCCATAAATGTAGGCTGTTCCATCATCCGAAATTCCAGTAAAGTGACTATTTGTATAGGATATCTTCTTTTTTGTATAATACAACTTATCGTCCTTTTCCGTCCAATCTTCATCAAAGTAATACCAGCCACCATTCATATCCTGATATATACTTGAATCATATGGCGTTAACTGTTTTACATTATCCGCAATTTTAACAAATGTATATCCTTCATCACTATAACGATAGTACGTATACAAAGTATTTCCATCCATAAAGTACGGATTATTATTTCCATCTCGTACCATTTTTAATTTTCCATCAAATATTTTGACACTTTTTCTCGTCTTCCAATCATATTTAATCGTTGTACCATTCTTTAGCACATAATAATCGGATGATAACATGGTTTCTACATCTGATAAGACAGGATTCTGTTCTTTTATGCGCTTCACTGTCCCATCTTTGTACAAGATGACATAATCATCTGACCTTCCATATTCATCAAATATCTTCAGATCTTTTACATTATCTTGTATCTTTTCTGGTTTATTCTGTTGATTTATGCGATACAATATTCCTTCTTTTGTTAAAAAGCAATTATTTTCTGTCTTTTCAATATCTAAATCTTGTTTTTTTAACTGCGTATTTCCTATTGCTGTATACAAATCATTTTCTTTGGAAATCTTTGTTTTCAATACAAAATAATCGTCATCACAATATACATAATTGGCAACATACGACTTGGCATTCACAGCTAATTTTTCTTTTGAATTCAGATTATAAACCACTCCATTTCCCTGCACAACATTTACTCTGGAATCAGGATATCCATTTTGCGTCAATTTTGGTAATTCATCTGTTTTTCTCTCTGTGCCTGCTGGCTCTAGATCCTTTCCATTTTGAACTTTAACATGAATCGTTTTTGTGGCTTTCCCATCTTTTGCTTTTGCTGTGATTGTAACATCAGTTTCACCTCGTTTTATACATTCTCCGTACTTGTTAATAATCGCACTATCATTCGCTTTATATGTATAAATACCATTGTCATCATCATCGTCATCATCTAAACCTATAACGGAAACATATCCAATTGAATCATCTAAATTTTCTTTTTCTTGCAATGCTAAGTCTGTAAATTTTTGATAATCTAATAACTGCTTTGCAGAAACATTTTTTGACACAACTAAATTAGAAATTATATTGCGGTCCAATGTAGAAATATCCGTAACTTTAGGGCATTCCCCTATTTCTAAATCTTCTAGGTTTTTTAGCTTGGAAATCGGTGAAATATCTTCCAGATTATTTGACGATAATGTTAAGAATTCCAGATTTTTAAGATTCTTAAAGGAATTTATATTATCAAAATCTCCTGTTAATTCTAAATGTATAAGTTCTTTTAATTGTCCAATCGTAGAAACATCTTTTTGATCTACTCCTTTTAGATTGAGAAATTTTAATTTTTTTAAATCTTTTAATGCATCTATATTTTGAACTCCATCATCTGAATCAATCTTTAGATTTTCTAAGTTTTTAATCTGATCGATTCCTGAAAGATCTACTTTATCACAGTCTTCGACTTCAACTTCCTTAATATCTTTTGCCTCATCTTTTGTTAAATAACCATCTTTATTTTTATCTCCCTGCCTTAACAGCTCATTATATAAATACAAATCGGATATCACTACCGCATCATCTGGTGCTGGCTCTACTTTTAATGCAATTTTTTTTACTGCTTCTTCCTCCTCATCTTCATCTGAGATAAAAATTAAATTTGAATTTTCTGTCGCTTTTAGTATCAAATCTTCATTGACCTTATTAACCTGTAGTTTGTTTTCATCCTCTGAATATACATTTATATCAAACTCTGTATTACCAATCTTAATCATGTTTTTAGGTTTAAGCACAACTCTGCAAGCAATACCCTTTTTTACTTTTTCTGGATCTAATCGCAAAATATCCAATCTATCTTTTAATGGTACACCCGTACCATCTAATTTTAAAGATTCCAAATGACTCATATTCTTTGCAAAATCAAGCTTTGTAATTTCTGCATTATCTTCCAAATCTATTGATTCACAATTCACCGCCTGATTCACTCCCTGCATATCTTCATCTGTCAGATTATGATCATATGCATGCAGGTAATTTACTTCTTTTATCTCTTGTGAATCAATCTGACCATCTTTATTCTTGTCAACTAAATTTTCGTCTTTATCTTTTAATCTGCTATATACAACATAAGACTTTAAAGGAACGACTCCACTATCAGCTTTTTTCACAGTAAACTTTGTCCATGGTGTTTTTATAGTTTCATCTGAATTTTTTAATCGGATTGTTGCTCTTATTTTGACACTTCCTTCTTTTTTTGCAACTGGGACATATTTAGTCTCTTTAATTTCATCCTCTTCTTCGTCATCTTTGTATTCTTTTTTCTTTTCTATTTCCAAAATTGAACTATCTTCCAAATATTCCTCGTCATCTTCCGTCCAATTTGAACCCTCATCGATATATTCAAAGAATACATTTTCTATTTGATCTGATTGAATTCCTTGAAAATCATATGACTTAAAACTACCTATTTTTGTAGTCAGCGATGACGAATCAAATGAAACTGTCATTGTTTTTTCTTGTACATTTTTGTTCTCTGCCGTCTGTGCTGCCATGATCATTGTATTATTTGATAACAGCATAGACAAACTCACAATATAAACCAGTATCTTTTTCATAATGTTTCTCCTCCGTTCTTAAAATTGTGTTTTACCACCTTGTGTTTTATAGTTTCGATTATAATAATCCCTTATCTGTTCCAGATAATTTTGGTAATTACTATCAAATTGAAGAATCGATTCATCTTTCAAATGATTTGCGATCGGATTTGTTTGCGTGTTTACTTTCTCTATGTATTGCTGTATCCAGAGCAATTCTTCTAAATACTGTTTCATCCCTTTTGTATCTGAATCTGCTTGCTTTTCTTGTAGAATACATGCCAATTTATCAATATAATCTTCGTAAATTGCTATATCATATTTTCGATTTTTGATTTCCTGCCTTTTATAACGCACCATAGCGTTATAGTTATTTTCCCCATATGCAATTTCCGCTTTTACCCCATATGCCTGACTAATTCTTTTATTTGAATGAATCAATTTGTCCGCCGATTCTTCTGCCTGATTCTTATCGGTTTCTTTTGATAGTTGTTTCATCCTGGCCGTTGTAAGTTCTGGCATAATCTTTAAGGCTTGTTTATATTTTCCTTGATATTCCAAGGAAGTTCCTATTCCTGCCCGTAAAGACAACACAAAACCTACAAATGTTAGCAAACAAAAGATTTTTATTTTCTTCAGTTGCAACTTCTTCTTTTCTTTGCATTGCATACACACGATAACAATCATCCCGATTGAAAGAAATTGAAGATTAAAATCCAAACAACTATGAATTGCTATGATCACTAACAAATGTTTTTGTAAATCTTGACTACTCTTTTCATAAATGCTTTGAATAAATAATATAACTGCCAAGATCATTGCAATCATTCCACCATCAAGCCCAATTTGTAGAAAATCATTATGTACAAATTTTGTTGTGTATGCCGCACTTTGCACAGATGGCTGCAAAAAATAGTATCCCATATATCCTAAACCTGCTGGTCTTTTTAATAGCATTTTCAAGCCATCGACCTGATATAGAATTCTTCCCCATAATGTGCTGTTGTGTGTGAATATCGTAAGATATCTTCCCATATTCTGATAACTTCCAGTGATCACAATTCCTATAATCGTCAATCCTATGATCCAGCCAGTCATAACAAATATCGTTACACGATTTTTCTTATCCACGATAAAAAATAAAAGATAATTTATGATCATCAGAAAAAAGACAATCCTGCTTCCTGTAAACAAAACTGCTGTAGTAAGTATATACAATTTTATATACCACAGCTTACCTTCTTTCTTTTTTTCATATAGCAACACAGTAATCCCTATTAACAGGTACAATGCAAAGGTATTTGAATACTGAAAAAATCCCCCTAATCTTGACGCTTGAAAAAATATATGTTTCCATGGTGTGATATATGAAATCATTGATATGACCGCCATCACACTTGCAATCATTGGAATCTGCTCTAAGAGTTCAATTCTTTCCTCATATTGAATCTGCTCTACTAGTACTAAAAATTCCAGTAATGCGATCACTTTGATCAACCCGAGCTCACTCATTCCAGAATCTATTCCATAAAAAACAGTTCCAACATAACATAGCATTATGCCGGTAACTATTATACATATTGTTTTCTCTGGTAGTATGATCTTCTTATTTTGAATTGCGATGTATAACAAACATACTTGCCAAATTACTGCCATTGCAAAAATAATCCAATCATAAAATCCCCCATATATAAATGGAACAAGTATCCATGATCCTTTTATGATTTTCATTATGCTTTGATTTTTCACGTTATGTATCCTCTTTTTGCATAGCTATATAGTTCTGTAAATTAATATGTTTCGATTACACAAGGCAATAAAAGTCTATCATTAAAATCTTTAAACTCCCTTTTCCGAATTACTTTTACTTTCATTCGTCCTTTCTTTAACGTTACCAGACGAACTCTTTCATAGACTTTATCCGCAGTCATGGCATCTGTTAATACTAATCCATTGCCACTTGTGTAATTATAAATAACCGTATGCCATCCATCCGCACTTCCTTTTACTTTTTTGTACTTTCCACCTTTATACTGGTAAATACGAATTGTTGATCCTTGTTCGCTTGCTCCATATCTTATGATCAATTCCGGCTTACCATCTTTATCAACATCACTGTATCCATAGTACATAATTGCTGGTTGCTCACCACCATCAAAAAATCCTATCTTATCTATTACTTTTTGTGATGCTTTTTTATATTTAGATTTCATCTTTTTAACACATTTCTCATTTGCCATCGCTGGTAAATTCTTGCTTAATTTTCTGACCTTTTTCATGTCATTCTTTTTATAAGCTGCTAAAATCTTTTTATACGTTGATTTTTGTGCCGCATTTACATTCTGTGGTACAAAAATGGCTATTCCAAACAATAATGTAATCACTGCTATAAATATCTTTTTCATATAATCTTCCTCCTGTCAGTATTCTTATTTAACTTTTTTCTTCTTGATATTTCCCCATGGTCCATAATATTTATGTCCATTCTCTGTAATATAGGCTCTGGCTCGAAAATAATAAGTTCCTTTTTTCATGTAGTATGTAACGTTTTTTGCTTTTTTCATATTCTTTTTCTTTGAATATTTTATCTGAATTCCATCAAGCTCTCCAGGATCTTTCATGATCACATTCACAAATCTTTTCTTTGCTGAATATGTTGATTTTGATGTTTTGATCTTTTTAATCTTTACTTTCTTTGGAGTTACAATCACTCTGCATTCTGCTTTAATCTCGTCATTATCTTTTGAAGTTGCATAAATTGTTGTAGCACCTGCCCTGATTCCTTTGACTACACCATTAGAAGATACTGTTGCAATCCTTGTCCAATCTGATTCCCATTTAATTCCTTTATCTGTCGCATTATTTGGAGAAATATACGCATTAATCTTCGCTGTTTTTCCAGTTCCAATTACTTTTTGTTTTGCAGAAAGTTTCAAATTTGTTACGCTTGTGATCATTGTAATTTTGAATTTATAGATTCCACTTTCTGTATTCCAAAATAATCCGTTTCCACCAAATCTCGCGAAGTAAGTCCCTGGTTCTAATTCTTGTGTTACAGTACCTGATGGATCTCCCAACTGGTCACGTGTAACTTCCTCTTGGGCATCTGATTTCATAATGCAAAGAATCAGATCATTTTTCTGTTCTGTTTCAATCTTTACTCTGCTTTTGTATGGAACCACAAATCTGTAGTAATTAAAATGTGGCTTCTGTGCCATTAACCCTGTATATTGCTGTCCATAGTTCACATTGATTGCTCCACTTGGATTTTCAATTGCTGAAGTAACTTCTGATCCAATCGGTGTATACTTTGCCTGCACAGCTACTTGTGTTCCACTAACACCATTTGCATCAATCTGAATATAATACGTTCCTGCATAAAAGTAATAATTTTTTATCTTTGTTGCTGGAACACCGATACTTTCGATTTCAAAGTCATCATATTCTTCTGAAAATAAAGAATCCGTAACTTTAAATTTTGGACACGTTGTTCTTGCCTGATTGTTTGTATTCGTTATTGTTAGCGATACTTCTCCTGGTTGTGATAATACCAGTTTCAAATATTTTTTCTGTGTACTGTAACTCATCGTACAGTATGTTGGTGAACTTCCATTTAACGGAACCTGTGTTGATGAAACCAGATCCGCCTTTACTTCTTTTGCTTGTCCTGATCCTATGATTCCTATAATACATAAAATCAAAAGTAAGAATAGTTTCTTTGCCTTTTTCATATGAACTTCCTCCTCTTTTAATATTTTTAGTATATCATTTTCTTTATATTGGGGTGTTTATTATGCATGAATAAGGAGTTATATGTCATATAAAATGGATAAATAAAAGAAGGATACTACATTTGTAATATCCCTCTCTCAAGTCTTATGTTCTTTTATAAGTTTTCCACACGATAATAATCTCTGGCTGTCAGATACACAAGGTTCACGATTGCTGCCAGTTCCACTTCATGGTTATATGACAGGATTGAAACTTCGGTATTATGAGCGTATGATAAAATATCTTCCATTGTTTTGGTGTCATTATAAATCGTTGCTTCTAACATTTTTCTTGAATGTTTCGCCAATTGATGGATATATCCCATGGATGGTTCTTTCTGAAGCATTTCTCCAAAACAATCCATCAATTCTTTGTTTGGAATACTGACCTTACCATCCTTATATTTAAAAGGTCTTTTGTTGCATCTTCAAAATCTAAATTTAACTGTGGATATAATTCTTGCAAATCTCTCTTTAACAGCTTATGTACTCGCCGGATATACGCTTTGTAACTTTCACATTCATCTGGCATCTCACTGAAATTGATCTGAATCACTTTGTATTGATTTAGATGTTTTTTATAATCTGGGTGTTTTGCAATCTTAAGATTGTCAAATATATCAGAGATTACTTTACTATTTAATTTTAATTGTAACCGTCTTGCTCTTTCCGCTTCCATCCACTGCCTTTGCTGTGATCTTCACGGATTTTTTCTTTCCAGCTTTGTATGTTGTTACGGTTCCTTTGGAAGAAACTTTCGCATATTTTGTATTGCTGCTTGACCATTTTAATGTTCTATTTGCCCCTGAAGATGCGCTTGTTTTTCCTTTCAGATATAACTTCTTACCAGCTTTTACTGATTTAACTCCAGAAATGTAGACTTTCTTTACGATACCTTTCTTGACATAAATCTTATATGACGCTTTCTTACCACTTCCGTCTTTGGCTGTCGCTGTGATCGTTACTGTTTTTCCACCCATTTTCTTCTTCGTTGTAACGACACCGCTGCTGCTGACTGTTGCAACTTTGGTATTGCTTGATTTCCATGTAACACCTTTATTGTATGCGTTGGATGGTATTACGGTCGCCTTTAATGTTACTTTCTTACCAGTTGCGATCTTGTTAGATGTTGTTGTTGTGATCGTAATCTTGCTGACTTTGATATTTTCTACTGTTACGATGCAGTACATTACATTTCCGTCAGATGTTATTGCCGTAATAATTGCTTTTCCTGCAGCCTTAGCTGTTAATTTACCTGCTGCATCAACTGTTACAACTGCTTCGTTAGAAGATGTCCATTTTACTGTTCCGATTGAAGCTGTTGCATAATCTGGTAAATATGTGATCTTCAACTGTTCTGTCTTGCCTGGATTTAATGTTACAAATGTTTTGTTTAATACAACCGCCTGTGTAGGAATCTTACCTGTTTCGTCTGTTGTGTAAACTTTGATCGTTTTTGTTGTTGTTCCAGCTTTTAATGTCAGTGTTGCCATCTGACCTTTTGTTCCGGCTTTGATCTTATCTCCTGTAATGGATACTGCTGCCAGATTAGATGATGTGATCGTGCATGCTTCTTTGCTATCTACGAATACACCTTTTGTAAACTGCTGTATTGTTAATTCCTGTCCTTCTTTTAGATACAGGCTGTCGCTTAAGAATGACATTCTTGTCGCTGTGCTTGCTGTTGTTGGCAGATATAATGATTCTAACTGTGCTTTCAGATCATTTAATGCTGTAAAATCTGTCACAGATGTTCCTCTTAGATAGAGTGTTTTTAACTGTTTTAAATTCTTTATGAAACTGATATCTGTGATGTTTTTGTTGTTTTCGAGGTCGATTTTTTCGCAATTGACTGCTTCGGATAAACCTGCTAAATCTGCATTCGTCAGATCTTTATTTTCTAAATTAATAGATTTTACATTTTTGATCTCTTCTGTTGAGATCATTCCATCGTTATTTGCATCTGCCTCTAATGCATCGTATACTTTGTAACTTGTCAGTGGAATGATATCTTTTCCTACGGCTGCTACCTGAATCTCAATCGTTGCTGTATATGTCTTTCCTGCTCTTGCTACTACCGCTTCTACCGTTGCTTTTCCTGCTGCTTTTGGTTCCAGATAGTATGTCTTTGTTCCATCCTGCGCTGTTTCTGTGCGAATATTTAAGATCTTTGCATCTTTTGATGTGATCGTTACTACATCATCTTTTTCCAGATTATTTAACTTGATCTGTTTCTTAAATGCTCCTACACTTACATTTGGATCATTTTTATCAAACTCTGGTGTTGTTGCACTTTTGGCTGTCACATTTACTGGAATTGTTGCAGATACTGTTGGTGTTGTTGTACTTTCAACTTTTAAATTCGTCGTTCCTACTTCTGCTGTATCCACTGCTTCCAGACTTATGGTTCCATCTGTCTGAACCTGGATTGATTTTAATTTTGCTGTTGTTCCTGCTGCTACTTCCTCAGAATACTTAACATATTTGCATCCTTTTAAGATTCCTTTTGGACGGATAGGATCATTTGTTTTGGCTCCTTTTTCTACTGTGATTGAATCTTTCTTGATCAATGCAATTCTGTCTGCTATGGAAACCTTTGTACCTTCCAGATTGATTTCCTTTAGATTCGTCATAGATTTTAATGCATCAATCTTACTTACATTTGTATTCTTGCTTAAATCTAATTTTTCACAACCAGTTGCATACTGAAGATATGCTACTTCTGCATCTGTCAGACCTTTATCAGAAAGATTGATCTCTGTCTTCGCTGCTAAGTCTGCTTTGGTAAGTGCACCTTCTTCCTTTCCACTAAATACCTGATACATCGTTTGTGAAGTAAATGGAATGATATTATCATCTTTGCTTAAATTAAATTCAAGCTGAGCACTTACTCCATCTAATGGCTTTTTATTCTTTTCAAATGTTGCTATTACAGTAACTTTTCCGCTGTCTTTTAATGCAATCGGCATATACTTCACAACTTCTGTTCCATCTGCTTGTTTGAAAGTCTTTTGTTCAATCTTTAATGCTGTTTGGTCAGAAATATTGAAGTTGACTTTATCAAAGTCTTTTGCCTGAGTTCCCTGGAATTCATAATACTTGAAATTTCCTACTGTTACATTCTGTGATTCTGCCGCAAATGAAATTCCACTTGTAACTGTTGGTGTGGTTGTACCTTCCTGTGTCACCGCTGCCTGATTCCCCTGATCTGCTGTTGCCGCCATTACCGTAAATCCGTTGACCAGTATCATAGATATGCTGAGCAGACATGCTAACAGTTTCTTTCTACTCTTGCCATTTAAGTGGCTGAATACTTTCCATCCTTTTTGCATGAAATTCGTCCTCCTTTTCTTCATGTTTGAATCTGCATATTGCTTTGTTTATTATAACACTTTTTTGTGTAGAATGCATAAAAGAGTGATCAATCTGATCACTCTTTTAGCGCATTTGGGGAATTATTTAATTTTAATCGTTATAGTTGCTTTCTTTCCGCTTCCATCTGTTGCCATTGCTGTAATCTTTACTTTTCTTCCTTTTCCAGTTTTCATTGTTTTTACTTTTCCATCCTTAGAGACTGTTGCATATTTTGTATTACTACTCTTCCAAATAAGTTTTTTATTGGCTCCTTTCGTTGCCTTCACTTTGGCTTTTAATTTCAATGTTTTTCCAGCTTTCACGGATTTCTTGCCAGGTATCGTAATCTTCTTTACGATACCTTTCATTGCTGCAATCTTATAAGTCGCTGTTTTACCGCTTCCATCATTTGCAATTGCTGTAATCGTTACAGTTTTTCCTGCTGCTTTCTTTTTAATCGTTACGACTCCATTTTTGTTAACTGTAGCAAATTTCCGATTACTAGATTTCCAAGTGACATTTTTATTAGAAGCTTCCGTAGGATAGATATTTGCTTTTAATAAAATTTTCTTACCTCTTGCAATATTTTTAGATATTCCTGTAATACTAATTTTACTTATTAGAGTCTTTTTTTCTCCAAAATGTTCTGTATATTTTGTATTGTCTTTCTCCACATCTTTTTGATGCTCTGTGTTATCCTTCACTACACCTTCTTTTTCCCAAAAGTAATCTATATATTTTGTATTATTTCCCACTATATCCTCTTCATTTGATATACTTATCTCAGCAATTAATGAACCTTTTCCTCCACTTTTAGTTAATTTATCTTTTGGAATAACACATTCCATTGTTTTTGCTTCTCCTACTTTTAATTTTTCTCCAGTATAAGTACATAAAGCTTCTGTTTCTTTGGAATCCATATACAATCTGATTTTAAAATCATCGATATCTTCATATCCATTATTACAAAAAGTAATTCTAACCTTTCCATTTTGTGATTCCATATCTGTTATCTCTGCATCAGCATATCCATAAGTCGTAGAACAACTATTATTGTTTATATTCTTTTCTTTATATGGTGCTTTTATGGTAAGAGCAACATCTGTTTTTTTGAGTTCATTCGGAAGCGTATACTCCAATATCTCCTCCTTTTTCTCTCCCGCTTTTATTTCGTGATCTATCGTATCTTCTAACAATGTATTTCCATTGCCATCTTTTAATTCAACTTGATATGAATTAATATCCCGTTGACTATTATTATAAACCGTATATGTAAATGTCATTTTTTCTGATGGTTTGATACTATTTTCATCATAAATAAGGCTATTTCCACAAACTAAATCAGCATAATCGTCTAATGTATCCACAACAAGATTTCCTTTGTCAAACTGAACCCCATCTTTTGTAATTTCAGCCAAATTTCTTGCAGCCATAATTAGTCCTTCTTCATTTATGTTAATACTCATACTTTTCACAAAAAACTTATTATCTGTAATTTGTATTGAATCACTCCATTCATCATTCCTTCCATGCATCATCCATAATTCTTGTCCACCATCCTCTGTTGTCTGACGATATACAATATAACAATCTTCTCCTAATTTTTTAATTTCATAATCATCAAGATTCACTGGTATTATTTCACTTTCATACCCTGTATTTAAATCTATATGTCCAATTCCAGTTTCTGTCATGTAAAACAACTCTTCATCTTCTATTTTTAAATTAGAACAATTTTCTGCAATTGGTAATTCCTCTTTAATCTTTCCATCGTAACTATAAAGTTTTACTTGCTCATCATCTTTTGAAATTTCTTTCCATACTATTCGTTTTCTTTTTGAATCTATAACTACATCCGATACTACATTGTCTGTTTTTTGAACTAGAGTTTTTTCTCCATCTTCCATCATATAAATCTTATTTATACCTTCTGATAAGAAATATGAATTATTTGAATTTTCTACCCAGCTATAATAAACTTTATTTTTGTCCATTCCACTTCCATACATCATTTCATACAAAGAATTCTGCTCCGTTGAAATTTTTTTAGAAGTTGTAAATTTTGTTCCATCAAACTCTGCTGTGTATAAATCCATCTTAGTTAATGTATCATCTAGTGTACTTCCTTGCTTTATTTTTTCATTAGAACGAGAAAATAATATTTCTACTTTACCATTGTTTTTAATATATGAGACTGTACTACATAAACATCCCTCATCATCAAGTATTTTTTCTTCACTCCACTTATTTCCATCGTACACACTATAAAATATAGCTATATTATTTTCATCTGTTTTTCGAGGATCATCATCATTCCATACTAATAATTTCTTCCCGCCTGTAAGTGATATTAGTTGCGGAGACGCATTAGAAAAACAATTATTTTTTTCAAAGGATCTATTTTGCGAATATGAAACCAGATTATCTGTTGCGTTATCTAATCCTGTTCTTTTCACTAATCCTAAATCGGATGCCTTTATATTTAAATTAAATTTCTTTATTTTTGTTTTAGCTGTAGTTGTTCTTGGGAAAAATTGATAATTCCCAAAACTATGTTCTAGATTATTTTCCGTCAAATCATAATTCAATACAGCTACATTAATTTTAGCTTTAAGATTTCCAATAATACTCAGACTCTTTTCTGCTGTTTGAACTGGGAATTTCAGAGTATTTTTTAAAGATCCTGTCAATTGTCCTTCTGCATAAGTTCCTCCTTTATGCGTTCCAATCCCAATAGCCCCTGTCAGTTTTCCATCTACATCTAAATTGCCTATTAACGCAGCTTGTTTTGCTTTTGTATACTTTAAACCAATTTTTCCATTCGCATCAACTCCAATTTCAACCCGTGTATAAACTGCTGTAAACGGTGGTGTCCAATGAAAATCATAATCTGCACCTGTTCCAAACTCCGTGATAATTCCACCTTCTGAAAATTCCACATTTCCATTTCCACAAGAAAATTCCATATATCCAGCTATAGAAGCCTTTACATTTAATCCTAAACCTGCTTCATTCTGTTTTTTCAATTTCCCTCTAAGTTTTGAATAATCATTCCATAACTTTGTTGTTGTTACTTTTTTCCCACTTACTTTTTGATAAAGATTCTTTACTTGTTTATAAGATTGACTCCAATATGCTGTTGTGTTACCATCAGCTGAAATCGCTGCATCTTCACTTATTTCTTTAAATCCTATCAGTACCTCTACTTTATTTTCCTTTGGATCATAAATTGCCTGCACCGAATCATTTAAAGGCAATTTTACATTTGATTTCATACTTAATAGTGTCACTTGATTGCCTAAAATTTTTATTTGTGGAGAGTTCAGCTTTCCGCCATCTATATTAATATTTTGTAATAATTGTTCTGGATTAAGTTGTTTTACATATTCATTATTCTGACAAAATCCTTTTGTAGAAGTATTATTATTCGAATTTTCATTTACAGTTCCATCACTACAAACAGTTCCTGCATAAGACCATAAATCTGTGTCCGCTATATTTAATTTTATAACTGGGCGAACACCATTATCATAATCATCTACCAAATATCCGCTATTGTAACCATATCCATATTCAAATATTCCTGCGGCACAATCCTCATATTGACCAGGTGAACGCAACCACCACCAACAGCCACCTATATATCCTTTTGCTATACTGTTAAATGTCCCCATTGCTTTTGCATAAGTACTAGTTTTACAGAATTTTCCTTCATCATACACACCTCTATCGCTAATCAATCCATATTTTTTTGCTGTATTTGTATATGTATCTGTTTCTGATAATAGAAAAATTTTATCTTTTGTATCATTTCCCCCACTTACTTTATAATCAATATTATCTTTGTTTACTACTTTTGTGTTATTAATTACATCTCTTTCTGTTTTTGAAAATGCACTTTCAATAAAATTTTCTTTTGAGTAGTCTTTTCCGATACTATTTTCTGATGCCGAATATCCATTTAACCAACTTCGAATCGTACTTTTTTCCCATGTAATATTTCGTATATCTTCATTATATCTTCGATTATCTAACGCCTTATCTGATATAAGCAAAAGGTCATTTTTACTATTATTTAATATTCTCCACTTAATTTTATCATAGCGGAAATAATGATATGTCCCTCTCTTATCTTTATTCCAGTCGTAAAATTGATCTCTTCCTGACACAAAAACTGCATCATCCTCGTTTATTCTTCGATATTTTATTCCATCTATTACTATATCTCCATCATTATTCCATCCAGTTGCTTCTTTTAATTTTGCATATGTTGTTGTATCAATTTCATAGTCCCCTTTTTCCTTCCATATTTTTTCATACACACCACTAGTTTCTGCCTTATCCACAATCTCAGTTTGGGGATAACTTCCAAAATAAATACAATCCCACGTAACCTTTTGCTTTGCTCTCATAGAATTATCTTTTACTACTCGTGGATTTTTTAATTTTACTTCGGCAGATACATTTCTCTCTTTGCTAATTTTTTCTCTTATACTGTGTGGTATTACTGATATAATTATAATGATACTGATTATTATTAATATACACCGTTTTGTTATTAATTTTTTATGGATGTTACTGTGTTTTTTCATACTTGAGTAGCCCTTTCTTTTTATTTTTTACGTCTTCTTTATTACCATTTTATCATTTATAGCTTTTACATTTTTGTCCTCTTATGACTTATTCTTGTCTATTTATGCAGTAAAAAATCAGCTTCAAAATTTCTCCTGAAACTGATTCTTTATATCCTCTTATTCAACTCCTACTTCACCAAAAACCTCAAATATTCCGACATCTGATGCCCCGCATACTCATTTGCATCTTTCTCTACTTCTTGTTGTCTATATTCTTCCTGTGAATCGGTATAATCTGTCTTATAGTTTTTTATCTCTTTTTTATAAGTCTTGATATCCTCAAACATCTTTATATTTCTTGTCCTTCTTCAACTGATCATAAAGCGATACCTGCATTACTTGATACCGATGTCTCATTTCATGGCACAGTGCACTCATAGAAGTTCTTGGGTAATTATTTACATAGTCCAAATTAATCCTGATACAATCTTCTGTTTTTGAATATTGTGCAACGATTGTTGCTGTCTCACTATCGCTGTCTTGAGTTTCTGAAAGGATCAATGGTGGAACGGTTTCCATGCCTAATTTTACACATTGATTTTTTATAATATATTCAAGTCGTTCTCGTTTCTCTAATAATGTTAACTTCTTCCACTTTTTAACTTTCTGCGCAGAAAACAGATCCTCTATGTATTCTTTATTTTGAGACATATCATATTCTTTCGAATTCAGATCAATCGTTTGTTTTGCTGTATCATCTTCTGTTTTTTTTGCTTTTTTTGAATAAAATTTAGAATATGAAATGCTTGCTATTGCTGCTACGATTATAAATAGTATAATTAGTTGTTTTTTATTTGCTTTCTTTACAAGTATGTTCTTATTCATATGTTATAATCCCTTATATTTTCTTTTCTTTTTCAGTTTTATTTTATCATTGATACCTCTAAATGTTTTGTCCTCTTATGTCTTATTCTTGTCTATTTATGTATCATTTCCATCCATACAAAAAAGGCACAATCTCCAAGCCTCTTTTCTCAGAAATCATGCCTTTTAAACACTCTAAATCACATTATTTAATTTCCTTTTAACTGCTGATGAATTGCTTCATACGTCTTCTTTAATTCTTCCGCATACTGTTTAATTTCTTCATCGTCTTCTGCTTCTTTCGCAATCTCTTCTACTTCTTCCATCTGCTTCACAATATCATTCTGAAGCTGTTCCATTGTCTCCATTTGTTTTTCTAATGTTTCACAATATTCTTTCATGACTTTATTTTCATAGTTTAACTGTTCATTCTCCATCCGAATTCTTCGATCTTTGCTCCATCGGTAAAACCATGATGTAATATACAATAATCCTAGTGCCAAAATTATTTGGACTGCCACATACAGCCATGTAATAGATGATCTTTCCTGAACAGAATAAGTATACATTGTCCATACAAATCCAATAATACATATAATTCTAAATAAATTTTGAAATGGAATCTTACAAATCGCAAAATTTCGTAAAAATCTTCTTACAATACACCGATCCATCAGATATCCAACACAAATAATTAAGAGAATTGCTACTATTGTATAAATTCCTAAATCTGCTTCAAAATTACGATCAAACCTAAAATCTTTATTGGCAACTGAATATATAAATGTATATGGTACAACAATCGTAATTCCACAAAACGTATCGATTAACATCGTACCTATAATAATTTTTATATAATCTAATCCCGTGATCAATTTATATATTGCAAATATCACTACAATACAAAAAATGTTCAGCAATCCATATCTGTATGTATTCTCTATGACTCCTATATAACATAGATATAGCGTTATAACATTGTACAGACATGACTTTGTAATTACTGTCATTGCGAGATATTTTTTATTTTTTTGTGGCACATGAAATGCGGTACTTCCAAATAGATAGCAGTAGATTGCCATAAATATTTCTATGATTATGCAGTGTAAAAGATAGTTCATGGTGTTTTTCCTTTTGTTCGTGTTCCTACATATTATTATAAATTCTTTTTACTCTTAATTTAATCTCTGATAAATATCCTTCTCTGTATCTTCTGGATATTCTTTTACCATTTTATATATTGGCGAAATCACGATTTCATCTTCTACAAGATCATCGGCTATTTTTGTTATTGAATCTCCTTTTTTCATTTTCTTTTGAACTTGCATAATTAGTTTAAGATTTTCTCCTTGTGTAATTCCACGCTCGATTCCTTGCTCAATTCCTTTGTTAATTGCATTATCTAATATTGTACACATTGTAACTTCTCCTTTCCCATCTTTCTTTATATCCAACTGCAGAAATCTTTCATCTTCTGCAAAAATCCTCATAAATTTTAGCATCTCATCTACATGTTTAATTGGTTTATGATTTTCAATGGTTTTATAACCTTTCCTTCTCTTCACAAAATAATCCGCAATAATTCCGAAATCACTTTGAAACATCTTAATCTGTTCTTCCGTCAGATATGCTATTTCAAATACATTCAGCTTATAATTATTCGCATATTTTTCTACATTACCCTTCTTTGCAAACGTGTCTCTAAGTTCTTTCGATGTATCCCAGTGCCCATTGCCGAAATATAAGATCAAAGTTACTACTTCACATAACTCTTTCTTATCTTCATCATCATTTAATTGTGATCGATAACTTGCTCCATCATATCCCATTACTCGAAATGACATTTGTTTATCTGTACTCGTCTGGTTTTCTATCCCGAAGATCACTTTGTGATCTTTTCCTTTTTTCCACACTTTCAGTATATCTCTTTCCTGCTCATGCAGGATACTGTCTGCTGCTTTGTATTGTGATCTTACTTTAGTCTCTGATAGCTGCTTTGGACTTATGACCTGTTTTCCATCATAGATCAGCACATTGATAATATCTGCAAATACGTCTGGATAATCTTCTAGTAATTTCTCTACTTTATCTTTCTGTCTCATGCCTGCCTCCTTTGCCTGTAAACTAAAAAGGTCTGTGTGCGTTTAAATCTGCAGATCTGCATTGTTAATTTTAATCTAGACTCATCACTCATCATATTTTTAGTTTACATTATTTTACAAATATTAGCAAGTATTTTCCAGTTTATTCCACATATTTTATTTATTTTTAGTATACTATAGTTATTTCATGTTTTCAATCCATCTTCTCTACATCTTTTCTCCACGATCAACCTATGTTAAACTAATTATATAACAATTATTCAACGGCATATTACATAAACCAAAAGGAATCCTAACACATGACTTTAGAAGAAGAATACCGTCTATCCTGCTATGAGGAACTGACGACTCTTGGAAATCACAATCATATATATTTAGTTAAACATAAACTGTCTGGTGAGATTTTCGTTAAGAAAGTTTTATCCAGATTTTCTTTGGATGTTTATAAACAGTTGAGGGACTTGCAAATCCCCGGAATTCCAAAAATTCATGACCTGATCCTTGAAAATGATTCTTTAACCCTGATCGAAGACTATATTCATGGACAAACTTTGGAACAGTTGCTTGAGGAACAGACAACGCTGGTCTATTCAGATGCTCTTGCGATCATGCATAAGCTTTGTGATATTTTAAAGCTTCTTCACGCTCTGACTCCACCAATCATCCATCGTGATCTGAAATTGTCCAATATCATTTTAACCAGTCAAAATCTTGTCTATATCGTGGATTTTGATACTGCACGGTATTATGAAACTGGACAGGAACAGGATACAGAATTACTTGGAACGAAAGAATATGCTCCACCAGAACAATATGGCTTTGGGCAGTCGGATGCTCGGTCTGATATTTATGCGTTGGGAATTATTTTTAATCGCTTATTGACAGGGGAATATCCGAAACATCAATTGGCTGATGACCGATACCGTTCCATCATTTCAAAATGTATCCGCTGGAATCCTGAAGAACGTTTCCAGACGGTTGAGGAACTTAAGACAGCTTTACACGATAATATTTCCTCTGATATTGGAAAACCTGGATTTACGCTTTCTTCGATACATTCTGATATTCCAGGATTTCGTACTGGAAAGCTGTGGAAAATGATCTTAGCATTCTTCGGGTATCTCTCTTTTCTTTACTGTAGTATGACTTCAGATTTCACAAATGCAAAAACCGGACTTCCTCTAACTGGGCTACAACTATGGCATGAACGTTTTTTTGTATTTCTGATGCTGCTCAGCCTTATTTTTTATAATTTTAACTACAAAAATATCCGAACCAGATCTTTTCTGGGTCATTCTCTCCCTTTTGTACTTCGAATTGTTCTACAGTGTCTGATTTCTTTGGGGATTTTGGTCATTCTTATGATCTTTATGCTGCTGATCGAAGAAATCATATGGTAGGTTCTTTATCGCTGGCAGTAAAAATTTACGCTGTCAGCGAAACATTTCTATATGAATATTTGCTACTCTTATTATTGTTCATATAGAAGGGAGGAATTAAATATGAAAACTTGGAAATTAGTTTCTGGAATCATCTCAATTGTACTTTTTGCTTTTGTTATGTTTCAGTCTTGTGCTGCTGGAATTTCAAATTCTTTAGCAGAAAATGGGGAAAGTGGCGGTTCTGCCGGATTGATCGTTGCGATCATTTTATTGGCTGGTGGAATTGTTTCTATTGCTACAAGAAATGGTTCAAAGGGCGGTAATATCGCACTGATCGTTTTATTTGCACTTGGTGCACTTTGCGGATTTACTATGGCAGGAAGTTATGCAGATTTAAATGTATGGGCTGCCTGGTGTCTGATCTGTGCTGTATTTGCAGCAGTTTCCTTAAAGAAGGGGCAATGATCGTTTATTATAAGCACAAAGAGAGAAAGGATATTTACATATGCAGGATCAATTAACTGATCATTTAGATCAACAATTAAAATCTACTTCTTTGGAGAATTTTTCGAATTATCTTAAGAATCTTCAGCAGTTACCAAGCCTGCAGGATTTTTTCTCTGTTTATATTGCAAAGCATGACCTGAAAATTTCGCAGATCATCAAAAACAGTGGGATATCACAAAGCTATGCCCATGAAATCTTAAATGGAACGAAACCTCATCCTTCCAGAGATTATCTGCTGGCTTTGTGTCTTGGGGCTCATATGGATCTAAAAACCACGCAACATGCTCTGCGAATCGCACAACTCGGTGAACTTTATGCAAAAGTTCCAAGAGATGCAGCGATCATGATGCATATCAATAATGAAAAATGGAATCTCATTGATATTAATATTTTTCTGGAAGAACATGGTCTTGATGTGATTTCGCTTTCTAAAAAAATTTCATAAATAATAGCAAAAAGATCAGCTGTAAAACTTTCTACAGCTGATCTTTTTATATTTTCTTCATTATATGAAATTATCTTTTTTCAACACCTAAAGTAACTTTCTCACCATTGATGTTCCATTCTTTTTCATATCCAGCAACTTCTCCGGCTTTCACTTCATCTGCTAAAACGTCTCCAGCGATCGCTGCTTCGTTTCTTCCGATGATGTCTGCGGCTTTGTCTGATCCTTTGTAAGAGAATGTGATATGGTCTGTTACTTCGAATCCTGCTTCTTTTCTCATAGACTGGA
>OLNF01001368.1_pt1 | contig 20966 bp, 21 predicted proteins | sample 1673061 | NCBI WGS metagenome assembly OLNF01 (sample SAMEA3136751, study PRJEB25190) | human gut metagenome
ACTTACACGGGATAAGGATGGGACGAGTGCGGTTGATCTGCGCGTATTTGAGTTTATCCAAGATACCGTTCAGGATTTGATTGAAGAGTTTGAGATCGATAATCCAATGTACGGAACGCTAACACGAACACTTATCGAAGATCAGATCCCTGCGGATGACGGGAGCGGTCTCTATCCTGTTGAAGCCAGTAGAAGAATTATTCATGTACTCTCTGCGGTAATGGATATGCAGTTTGCCGTGAACAGTATACTGAGGGATATGCGTTTCAAGGTTCCTGTTGATCTTGATAAAAAATATCATTTCTTACAGGAAACGGGATTTGTGCAGGTTCCGAAACTTCTTGATCAACCTTTCGAATATGTGTTTCGCTCCGAAGTGGACTACTACAAATTCTTGATGCTCCATTTTATTTCTGCGAATCCGAATGTGGCACTGTGCGAATGCTGTGGACGATACTTTATCCCAAAGACAGCAAAGAAAACTCTATATTGTGACAGGATCATCAAAGATAATAAGACCTGCAAGAATCTGGCACCGGGCTTGAAGCATAAGCTTCAAGCGCAGAATAAAAAAGTGGTCGAGGAATTTGACCGCGCAAAGCAGAAAATGTACAAGAGGTATGAACGTGCCCTGGACCCAGACAAAAAGGTAACCGAAAAAGACTTGAGTTACGCGGAATATTACGAATGGCTGGACCAGGCAACACAGGCCCGGGATGCCTATCTTGCCGGGAGACTTTCGGAAGAGGATGCACTGAACGCAACCGCGGCATTGCCATGGTGCATCAGGAACTGCAGCCGATTCCGGCACGTACTGTGGCCGAGAACATCTGGCTGGGCCGCTACCCCATCAAAAAGTACGGTCCTGTTACGGTGGTGGATCACGCCAAAATGTACAAGGATACGGAGGAACTGCTGAAAAAGCTGAAGCTGGAGATCAATCCCCATGCAAAGCTTGGCTCTCTGAGCATCGCACAGATGCAGATGGTGGAAATTGCAAAGGCTGTTTCCGCAAACTGCAAGGTGCTGATCCTGGACGAGCCCACCTCCTCCCTGACCGCCAACGAAGTGGAATCGCTGTTCCGCATCATGCGCGAGCTGAAGGAGCAGGGCGTTGCGCTGGTTTACATCAGCCACAAGATGGATGAGATCAAGGTCATTGCTGACGAAGTGACCATCATGCGTGACGGCCATTACATCGGCAAGTGGGACGTTGCCAACATGACCAAAGAGCAGATCATCGCCAAGATGGTTGGCCGTGAGCTGTCCAATCTGTTCCCGCCGCTGGAGAACCACCCCTCCGAGGAAGTGATGATGAAGGTGGAGGACTTCACCTCCATCCATCCGCGCTCCTTCCGCCATTGCAGCTTTGAGCTGAAAAAGGGCGAGATCCTGGGCGTGGCTGGTCTGGTGGGCGCACAGCGCACCGAGCTGATGGAAGGCATCTTTGGTCTGCGTGCACACACCTCCGGCAGGGTGTGGATCAAGGGCGAAGAGGTCAACATCAAGCAGCCCCGCGATGCCATCCGGAAGAGCGTGGCTCTGCTGACCGAGGACCGCCGCGCAACCGGCATCATGGGTGTGCTGAGCGTGGCCGACAACATCTCCATTGCATCGCTGGACGCTCTGCGCAAGGGCCCCATCATGCTGGATGACAAGAAGATTTTGGATCTGGTGGCGACCAATAAGGAAAAGATGGCCATCAAGGTGCCCAGCCCCAAGACCCAGATCAAGAGCCTGTCCGGCGGCAACCAGCAGAAGGTGCTGATCGCCCGCTGGCTGGCAAATAACCCCGATGTCCTGATCCTGGACGAGCCCACCCGCGGCATCGACGTTGGTGCAAAGTACGAGATCTACTGCATCATTGCCGATCTGGCCAAGCAGGGCAAGAGCATCATTATGATCTCCTCTGAAATGAGCGAGATTATTGGCATGTCCAACCGCGTCATGGTCATGTGCGATGGCCGCGTCACCGGCTTCATCGACGGCAAGGACGCGACCCAGGAGAACATCATGGAGCTGGCTACCCAGTTTGAGACCGCGCCCGAAACGGCAGCGGCCAATCAGTAAACAAGGAGGCTGTCTATTGTGGAAGCTACCAAGAAATTAACGGGTAAATCCGTAAAGAAATGGCTGGGCAACAACGCCATTATCGTTCTGATGCTGCTCGTCTCTCTGTTCGTCGGCATCATCCATCCGAACTTTTTTGCACCTGCAAACCTGATCAACCTGTTCAAGAATGTGTCCATCCGCTACATCATCGCGCTGGGCATCTCCGGCTGTCTGATCACCACCGGCAACGACCTGTCCGCAGGCCGTCTGGCTGGTTTTGCTGCCTGCCTGGCCTGCATCTTTGCGCAGACCGAGGGCGCTGCCGGTAAGTTCTACCCCAACATGCCCAGCCTGCCCACCCCTGTGGTGTTCATTCTGGTCATTGCCATCTGCGCCATCGTGGGTCTGTGCAACGGTCTGGTCGTTTCTTACCTGAAGGTCCAGCCCTTTATCGCTACCCTGGGTATGCAGCAGGTCGTCTACGGTATCTGCCTGGTCTACACCGGCGGTACCCCCATCGGTTCCCTGAACAAGAACTTTACCTCTCTGGCCTCCAACACCATCCTGAAGGTCCCCGTGCTGATCTGGATTGCCCTGGTCGTAGCTGTGTGCTTCTGGTTCCTGTACAACAAGACCCGTCACGGCAAGTACATGTACGCCATCGGCGGCAACGAGGCTGCTGCTGAGGTGGCCGGTGTCAACGTGCACGCTACCAAGATCCGCATCTACATCCTGGCTTCCTGCATGTTCGGTCTGGCAGGCTGCCTGCTGGCTGCAAAGTCCGGCGGCGCATCCGTCAACACCGCACAGGGCTATGAGCTGGACGCCATCGCAGCCTGCACCATCGGCGGTGTTTCCACCACCGGCGGCGTTGGTACTGTTCCCGGCGTTCTGGTCGGCGTTCTGGTCTTTGAGCTGATGAAGGTGGCTCTGCAGTTCATGAACGTGAACTCCTCCTACACCTACATCGTTCAGGGCCTGGTCATCATTGTGGCTGTGGCCATCGATATCCGCAAGTATCTGGCAAAGAAGTAAGAGCTTTTTCTGTGGGTCGTCTGCTTTTGGGCAGGCGGCCCGCTTTTTTTATCTGCATTTGTGTGGTATTATAATAAAAACACCATCAGGAGGTACGTTATGGCACAGGAAAAACAGACGCCCGAAGAGCGCGAGGCTGAGCTTGCCCGGCGGGAAGCTGCCCTTGCGGCCCGGGAAGCACAGCTGGCGCAGGATACCAAGACCGTCTTTGACGCTCTGGGGCTGTCCGTCTACTCTCGGGCAGACTTCATTGTGGACGAGAGCGGCACCCCCTGGTTTTTGGAGATCAACACCCTCCCCGGCATGACCCCCACCAGCCTGGTGCCGCAAGAGGCGGCAGCGGCGGGCATCAGCTATGACGAGCTGTGCGAGACCATCGTGAATGTCTCCCTGAAGCTGCGGGGAAAGCAGTGACAGAACGTCCAGGACAGAGAGAAGGAAGGATGCAGCAACTATGGAAGCAATGACATTGCGTGAGATTTTGCAGGCCACCGGCGGAACCTTGCTGGGCACTATGGTGGACTTGGACACCCAGGTAGGCTCGGTGGATACCGACAGCCGTGCCATGACCGAGGGCGCCCTCTTTGTCCCCCTGGTGGGGGAGCGGTTCGATGGTCACGCCTACATTGGAAAGTCCCTGGAAAACGGCGCCGTGGGTACCCTCACCGACCACGAGCTGGCGGATTACCGGCCGGATAAGTTCTATGTCCTGGTGCCGGACACCCTGTTGGCGCTGGGTGACCTGGCGGCTTATTATCGCAGCAAGTTTGATGTCAAGATCATCGCCGTCACCGGCAGCGTGGGCAAGACCACTTCCAAGGATATGGCCGCCGCTGTGCTCAGCCAGAAGTTTCGGGTGCTCAAGACGGATGGCAACTTCAACAACAACATCGGCGTTCCCAAGACCCTTTTCCGGCTCAGCCACGAGCATCAGGTGGCGGTGGTGGAGATGGGGATGAACCATGTGGGCGAGATCGACTACCTCACCCGCATTGCCCGTCCGGATGCCGCCATCATCACCAACATCGGCACCATGCACATCGAACACCTCGGCACGCGCGAGGGCATCCTGCAAGCCAAGCTCGAGATCATGCGCGGTATGCCGGATGACGGTGCGGGCGTCTTCAACGGGGACGAGCCGCTGCTCTGGAATATCCGGGCCATCGGCAAGCATAAGAAATATTATTACGGCATTGAAAACCATGCCTGCGACGTCACCGCGACCGACATTGTCGAGTTGGATGACGGCGTCCGCTTCGTGGTACACGGCTTCGGCCAGCAGTTCGAGCTGTTCGTGCCCATGCTGGGCCGCCATGCGGTCTATAACGCCCTCGCGGCGACGACTGTGGGGCTGCTGCTCGGCGTGAAGGCCGAGAAGATCCAGGCGCGCTTTTCCTCGTTCCATAACACCGGCATGCGCCAGAAGATCTACGTGAAAAACGGCGTCACCATCATTGAGGACTGCTATAACGCCGGCCCGGAGTCCACCGAGGCTGCGCTTGACGTCCTCGCCGGCATCAAGACCGACGGCCGCCGCATCGCCGTCCTCGGCGACATGCTCGAGCTTGGCAACCGCTCGGCTGCGGAGCATTACCGCATCGGCCGTCTGGCCGTCGGCAAGGCCGATCTGCTGCTCACCTACGGCGAACATTCCGTCCGTACACTGACCGGCGCAATCACCGGCGGCATGAACCCCAAGAACACCGACCATTTCGACACCCACGAGGACATGGCCCACATGCTGAAGATGCGCGTGAGCGAGGGTGACGTCGTGCTCTTCAAGGGCAGCCGCGGGATGCGGATGGAAAAAGTGCTTCAGCTATTCCTGGACGATAAAAAGTAACCGATAGTAACCGATATAGAAAGGGTTCTTTCCCATGCAAATTGCTGTTGTCGCGCTCTGCACGTTTGTGCTTGCGCTTGTCTTTGGCAGACTTCTCATTCCCACGCTCCGCGCGCTCAAGGCCGGGCAGTCCATCCGCGAGATCGGCCCGAGCTGGCATAACTCCAAGGCCGGGACGCCCACGATGGGCGGCATCATGTTCATCGCGGCGGCAATCCTCTGCGTCGTGGCCGCGGGCTGGCGCAGTATGCTGGCCGGCTACCGGACGCATCTCTATGTGCTGGCCTTCGCGCTCGTGTTCAGCCTGATCGGCTTCATCGACGACTTTGTAAAGGTGAAGTTCAAGCGCAACCTCGGCCTCACGGCGCTGCAAAAGCTGGTGCTCCAGCTGGCGGCGGCGGGCGCATATCTGGCGCTCCTGCGCTACAACGGCGACCTGACGTGCGACCTCTACATTCCGTTCTGGAACGTGACGTTCGACATTCCGTGGCTCGTCTATCTGATCTTCGCGATGTTCGTCATCGTGGGCTGCGTCAACGCGGTCAACCTGACCGACGGTGTCGACGGCTTATCGTCCAGTGTCACTATCCCGGTCATGGCCTTCTTCGCGGTCTGCGCGTGGCTCTGGGGCAAGACGACGCTCGCGCTGCTCCCGGCGGCGCTCGTCGGCGGGCTTGCGGCCTTCCTCGTCTACAACCATCATCCGGCCAAGGTCTTCATGGGCGACACCGGTTCGCTCTTCCTCGGCGCGGCGGTCTGCGGGCTTGCGTTTGCGTTGGATATGCCGCTCGTGCTCATTCTGGTCGGCTTCGTGTACATCTGCGAGACGCTGTCCGTCATTTTACAGGTGACGTATTTCAAGCTGACGCACGGCAAGCGCATCTTCAAGATGACGCCCATCCATCACCATTTTGAGCTTTGCGGCTGGAGCGAAAATAAGATTGTCGTGGTCTTCGCGTCCATCACGTTCGTACTCTGCATTGTGGCGTTTTTGGGCGTGATGCACCGCTATTGAGATTGAAAAATTCGGAATTGGCTCGGAAAGGGGGAGCGCAGATGGCAGCATCCGGAGTTACGGTTTTTGAACAGAACAAGGAGCAGCTCCCGCAGCCGAAACCGCCGAAGGACAAAGTCCTGCTCGACGAGCGCGGCCTGCTCGATCTGCCGTTCCTGGCGCTGACGGTGCTGCTGGTGCTCATCGGCGTCATCATGATGTTCTCGGCCAGCTATGCCCGCGCCTATCAGGAGAAGGGCATATCGACCTATTATTTCGCCCGGCAGGCGGTTTTTGCCGTGCTTGGCATCGCGGGCATGCTCTTCGTCTCGCGGCTGAACTATCAGATGTGGCGCTTCGCGTCGTTCATCGTGCTCGGCGTCTCGGTCTTCTTCCTGCTGCTCGTGCCGTTCGTCGGCGAGGCGTCACACGGCGCCAAGCGCTGGATTACCGTCGCGGGCATCCGCTTCCAGCCGTCGGAGCTGGCGAAGGTCGCCATTGTCATGTCCTTCGCGTCGCTCATGTCCATCTACCGCGAGAAGATGCAGACGTTCAAATATGGCATCCTGCCCTTCGCGCTCATCCTCGTGGTGATCTGCGGCCTTGTCGCGCTCGAGCGGCATTTTTCCTGCATCCTCATCATGCTTGCGCTCGGCGCGGTCATGATGTTCCTCGGCGGCGTGCGCCTGCGCTGGTTCATCATCGGCGGCGTGGCTGTCGCGGCGTTCGCCGCAATCTATCTTGCGCGCATGGGCTACGCGGGCGACCGCGTCACCGCCTGGCGCGACCCGGCGTCCGACCCGACCGATACCGGCTATCAGATCCTGCAATCGCTCTACGCCATCGGCTCCGGCGGCCTGATGGGTCTGGGACTCGGCAAGGGGCGGCAGAAATACCTGTATTTGCCGGAGGAGCACAACGACTACATTTTCCCCATCGTCTGCGAGGAGCTGGGCTTCATCGGCGCGATGGTGGTGATTTTGCTGTTCGTGCTGCTGATCCTGCGCGGCTATTGGATCGCAATGCACGCGCGTGACCGCTTCGGCGCACTGATGACGGCGGGGCTTACAACGCACCTTGCCCTACAGGTGTTCCTGAACATCGGTGTCGTGACGAACTTCCTGCCCGCGACGGGCATTTCGCTCCCGTTCTTCTCCTACGGCGGGACAGCGCTTCTCATTCAGCTCTTTGAAATGGGACTGATTTTGGCCGTTTCGAGACAGAACGACAACAAATTGCTGTAAGGTGATGCTATGAAAGTCATCTTTACCTGCGGCGGTACGGGCGGGCATATCTATCCGGCCATCGCCGTCGCCAAGCTCCTACAGGAGCGGCACCCCGACTGTGAGATCCTCTTCATCGGCGCGGAGGACGGCATGGAGAACCGCATCGTTCCGCGCGAGGGATTCCGGCTCGAGACGCTGAAAATTTCAAACTACCAGCGCAGCTTCACGCCGAAGGCCATCTGGCACAACGTGACGACGCTGCTGCACATGTCCGGCTCGATGCGCAAGGCCAAGGCCATCATCCGCGCGTTCGGCCCGGATGTCATCGTCGGCACGGGCGGCTATGCGAGCTTCCCTGCGCTGAAGATGGGTGGCAGGCTCCGCATCCCGACGGCGGTGCATGAGTCGAACGCCGTGCCGGGGCTGACGACGCGGATGGTCGAAAAGAACGTCACGCGCATCATGGTCTCCTTCCCGGAGAGCCGGGGGCAGTATTCCGACCCGGACAGTGTCGTCGTCACGGGGACGCCGGTGCGCGAGAGCTTCCTTTATACGAACCGCGCGGAGGCGCGTGCGGCGCTCGGCCTCGGGGACGAGCCGCTCATCGTCTCCTGCTGGGGGAGCCTCGGCGCGCGGGAGATGAACAAGAAGATCGCGCGCTTCATGAAGCGCGAACAGGACGACGGCGCGCCCTACCGCCACATCCACGCGACCGGCTCGTTCGGCTGGCGCTGGATGCCGGAGTATGTAAAGGAACAGGGCGTCGACCTGAAGAGCCACCCGCGGCTCGACATGCGGGAATATATCTATGATATGCCGCAGGTGATGGCGGCGGCCGACCTCATCATCTGCCGCGCGGGCGCGGCGACGATTGCCGAGGTCTGCGCGTCGGCCACGCCGTGCATCATGGTGCCGTCGCCGAATGTGACGGACAATCATCAGGAAAAGAACGCGCGCGTGCTCGAAAAGAACGGCGCCGCCGTGGTCATTCGGGAAAACGAATGTGACGGCGACAGCCTCTACGAGGCCGCAAAACAGCTGCTCTCCGACCGCGAACGCTGCCGTGCCATGCGTTCGGCGGCGGCCAATCTGGCCGTCGTGGACGCGGCGGAACGCATCTACCAGACCGCGCTCGAACTCTCCAGACACTGACACGCGGCCCGGAACCTCCGCATAGGATGGGGAAACCATCCGGATTGTGGAGGGAAGAGCATGGAATATTTTCAGATCAGGGGTGCGGGGCCGCTCCGGGGTGAGACGGCGGTGAGCGGCGCGAAGAACGCGGCGCTGCCCATTCTGGCCGCCTGTGTTCTCTGCCGGGGTCCCTGCGTGCTGTATAACTGCCCCGAGATTGCCGACGTGGAGACGACGCTTGCCATCCTCCGCGCGCTCGGCGCGAAGGCGGAGCGGTGCGGCGCGGCGGTGGTCGTGGACGCGGCGGGGCTGACGGAGACGACCGTGCCCGCAGCGCTTGCCGCTCGGATGCGCTCATCGGTGCTGTTCGCCGGTGCGCTGCTGTCTGTTGGGGGCTCCGTAAAAATCCCGCTGCCGGGCGGGTGTCCGCTCGGCGAACGACCGATCAATTACCACCTATGGGCATTTGAACAGCTCGGCGCAAAATGTTTGGCATCTGATGGGTATTATGAGATTTCCTGGGAGAGACCGCGCGGTACGGTGCTGGAGTTCCCGCACGTCAGCGTGGGCGCGACGGAGAATGCCATCCTCGCCGCGCTGCGCTGCCCCGGAGAAACGGTGCTGAAAAATGCTGCAAAAGAGCCTGAAATCACCGATCTGGTGAACTTTCTGCGCAGCGCCGGGGCGGAAATTTCCGGTGCGGGAACCTCAGAACTCCATATTCGGGGGGATCAGCCCCTGCATGGCACAACATATAGTATCCAGCCCGACCGCATCGAGACGGCGACGTTTTTATGCGCGGCGGCGGGCTGCGGCGGGGAAGTGCTGCTCCGGCGGACAGATGCCCGCGTGATCCAGAGCGTTACGGCGCTGCTGCGGCAGACCGGATGCGAACTTTTGGAAGAACAAGATGCCGTTTTGGTTCGAAAAACCGGAAAAACAGGGATAATATCTGATGTAAAAACGGCAGCCTATCCCGGCATTCCGACGGACTGTCAGGCCATTCTGACGGCGGCGCTGCTCCGGGCCGAGGGTGAGAGCCGGATTGAGGAGACGGTCTTTGAAGACCGGTTCCACCATGTGCCGGAGCTGCAAAAGCTCGGCGCAAAGTTGGAAATTCACCATAATACAGTACATATTTCCGGGGTACGCACGCTTTCTGGTGCGAAATTGACCGCACGCGATCTGCGCGGCGGCGCGGCGCTGGTGCTGGCGGCGATGCAGGCCGAGGGAGAGAGCCGCGTGACCGGACTTGAACATATCGACCGGGGCTATGAGCGCTTCGCGGAGAAGCTCCGTGCGCTTGGCGCAAACATCGAGAGATGCTTTGACGCATAATACCGGGTAAAATAGGAAAAAATCGAACGAATCTCCGCCGGATAAAACCGGCGATAAAGGGGAAACATCATCATGGCAGGAAGAAAAAAACAGGAAAAGAACCGGCGGCCATCCAGCGGCGTGGCCGTGCGGCTGATCATCATGCTGGCCGTTGTTGCGGCGATCGTCTTCGGCGTGGCCATCTTCTTCAAGGTGACGACGATCGAGGTGCAGGGCAACACGCTCTACTCGGCGGAGGACGTGATCGCCGCGTCCGGCATTGAGCCGGGTGACAACCTGCTGCTGGTGAACAAGGCCACGACGGCGGGCAACATCCTCGCGGCGCTGCCGTATGTGGAAGAGGTGCGCGGGATCGTGCGCTCGCTGCCCGACACGGTGGTCATCCAGATCCAGGAGAGCGAGGCGAGCTTCGCTGTGCAGACCGACGTGAACACTACGTGGCTTGTCAACAGCCGGGGCAAAGCATTGGAGAAGGTGGAAGGCGAGCTGCCGGAGGGACAGCCGCAGATCCTCGGCGTGAGCGTGAAGGCCCCGGCGGCGGGGATGACGGTCACGGCGGTGGAGCAGAGCCGGCTCGACGCGGCGCTTGCGGTGCTGTCCGGGCTGGACGGCACGGGCATTTTGGAGCATGTGGCGTCCATCAACGTGGAAAAGGACTATGACATCATCGTGCAGTATGACGACCGGTACACGATCCGGCTCGGCGGCACGGACGATCTGGCATATAAAATTCAATATCTGACGAGCATCCTCGCGGAGCTGAGCGATTTTCAGGCGGGAACCATCGATCTGACCGACGCGGCGAACAAAAAAGCAACCTTCCAGCCCGCAGGGTAAGGATGGATGCGGAGAAAAATGACGATTTTTCCAGATTTCTATTGACCGCAGAGATATTTCAGTATAAAATAGGGTGAAAACCGTTTATCAGGACAGTTAGAACGCCGAGATTCGGGCGGTTCATACATAGGAGGAAGTCAAATGGCAGATTTTCAGGAAAAGGTAGTTAATATCAAGGTCATCGGCGTCGGCGGCGCGGGCAACAACGTTATCAACCGCATGATCAGCAGCGGCGTCGGCGGCGTGGAGTTCATCGCGGTCAACACCGATAAGCAGGATCTCAACAAGTCCAAGTGTGAAAATAAAATCCAGATCGGCGAAAAGCTGACCGGCGGCATGGGCGCAGGCTCCAAGCCCGAGATCGGCCAGAAATCCGCCGAGGAATCCAAGAACGTCATCTCCCAGGCTCTCGACGGGACCGATATGGTGTTCATCACCGCCGGTATGGGCGGCGGCACGGGCACCGGCGCGGCCCCGATCATTGCGCAGATCGCGCACGACAAGGGGATTCTGACCGTCGGCGTTGTGACGAAGCCGTTCAAATTTGAGGGTGCGAACCGGATGCGTCAGGCCGAGATGGGCATTGCGAATCTGACCGACAAGGTCGACTCGCTGATCATCATTCCGAATGACCGGCTGAAATTTGTCACCGACCAGAAGATCACGTTCGCCAACGCATTCGGCATCGCGGACGATGTGCTGAAGCAGGCGGTCAGCTCGATCTCCGAACTCGTCGGCTACAGCGAGCACGTGATCATCAACCTCGACTTCGCGGACGTATCCGCGATCATGAAGGATGCGGGCCACGCGCACATGGGCGTCGGCACCGCGGCGGGCCGCGACAAGGCAGAGCAGGCCGCGATGGCCGCCGTTTCCAGCCCGCTGCTGGAGACGTCGATCAACGGCGCGACGGGCGTGCTGATCAACGTGGCAGGCTCTTCCGAGCTGGCCCTCGACGACGTTGAGACTGCGGCGAACATCGTCATGGAAGCGGCAAACCCCGAGGCGAACATCATCTTCGGCGCGGCATTCGACGACAATCTCGAGGACGAGATGCGCGTGACGGTCATCGCCACCGGCTTTGACGACAAGCAGAGACAGCAGCCGGCCAACAAGATCGGCGCGTATACCTCCGCGACGAGCGAGAAGGCCAAGGCGCAGGCTGCCGAGGATATTGACGATATTGACGAGATCTTCAAGATCTTCAATAAGGACTGAGAAATGAGACAGCCGCCCGGAAGGGCGGCTGTTTTTTCAATTTCAGGGAAAGAGCGGACGGCGTTTTCTTTTTGGAGCGCCAAAAGGATTTGCGCCCCCATTCTTTTCTTTCTGGCAGAAAAAGAAAAGAATAGGTTCAAAAAGGCGTTCCTTTGGGTGCGGAGGAACGCGGAAGAAGCGGGCGGACAGAGTCGTCCGCCCCTACGGGTGCGGTGGAAGGTCGGAGATTGCAATGATGTACTGCTACTGCTTCCCGACCTTCATCCGTCTGCTTCGCAGACACCTTCCCCGGAGGGGTAGGCAATCCGCTGCGGCGGTGGACGGGTGCAGTGCTGGAATCGCATGGAAGGCATCTCCGAAAGGCGATGCGCAGAGCGCAGAGACCTTTCGGGTGGTAGGGATGGACGCGACGGACAGTTGATGGCTGAGATTTTCTGAGTCAAATTCAGGACAACGGTAGGCACGTTGCTCTCTTTCTTTTCCTGGAAGATTGAAACCGTTCTTTTCTTTCTGGCAGAGAAAGAAAAGAATGGGTTCAAAAATGTGGGCCGATGAGGGGGCATCGGCCCCTACAGGGTGCGGTGGAAAATCGAAGGACGGGCGGACAGGGTCGTCCGCCCCTACATTCAAAGTCGATGGTGCAGCGGGGAGGAATGGGGAAGAATTCATGCAAACTTTACAAATGGTGCTTTACTTTCGAGCGTTAAAGTGCTAATATGAATAGACAGAACAGAAAAGAAAAGGAGCATTTTGCCTTGAATAATCGAAACAAGCGTTCCAATCCGGAGAGCGGACTGTACCACGCGATCTTGCAGCTGCGGGATCTGAACGAGTGCTATGACTTCTTCACCGACCTCTGCACGGCCGGGGAGCTGAAGGCCATGGAACAGCGATTTGAAGTGGCCAAGCTGCTGAACGAGGGCCTGATCTACAACGACATTCTGGAGAAGACCGGCGCGTCCAGCGCGACGATCAGCCGCGTGAACCGCAGTTTAAACTACGGCACGGACGCCTACCGCACGATCTTTGCGCGGCTGGCTGAGGAAGAAAAGTGAGCGCCTACGAGGCGCTCGCCGCGTCATATGACGCGCTGACCTACGACATTCCCTACGAAAAAATACTGCAATTCTGGGAGACGCTGCTCAAGCGGTACAGGCTCCGGCCCGAAACGGTGCTGGATCTGGCCTGCGGCACCGGCTCCCTCTCTGTGCTTCTGGCGGAGCATGGGTATCGCGTGATCGGTGTGGATCTTTCTGAGGAAATGCTGGCCGTGGCGGACGAAAAATGCTCGCATCTGGCGGAAAACCGGCCGTTTTTCGTCTGTCAGCCGATGCAGCGGCTACGGCTGCCGGAGCAGGTGGACAGCGTGATCTGCGCGCTGGACAGCCTGAACTATGTGACGCGGCCGGCGGATGTGCAGAAGACGTTCCGGCGGGTGCATGATGCGCTGACGCCGGGCGGGCTGTTCCTCTTTGACATCAACACGCCCTATAAGCTCGAAGGGTTGGCAGGGCAGACGTTCCTCGACGAGACGGAGGACACGTACTGCGTGTGGCGGACGGAGTTCGATCCGAAAAAGCGGCTCTGCTATTACGGGATGGATCTGTTTCAGCGGGACGGCGAAGTCTGGGAACGGTCGTTCGAGGAGCATATCGAGTATGCGTACACGGCGGAGGAGCTGACGGGATGGCTCCGGGAGGCTGGATTTACAAAAATCGACGTCTTCGGCGACCGGAAATGCCGCGCGCCGAAGGAGGACGAGCTGCGCGTTTATCTCGCGGCGAGAAAGGAAACGACATGAAAGACGAACTGGTACGCGCGATGACGAAGGACGGATGGGTGAAGGCCGTGGCCATCACCTCGACCGGGATCGTGGAGCGCGCAAGACAGATCCATAAAACGCTGCCGACGGCGACGGCGGCGCTGGGGCGTTTGCTCAGCGCGGCGTCGATGATGGGCAATATGCAGAAGATCGAGGACGGGTCGATCACGCTGCAGGTCAAGGGCGGCGGGCCGCTCGGGACGCTGCTGGCTGTGTCGGATGCGGAGGGAAACGTCCGCGGTTGGGTGGAAAATCCGCAGATCAGCCTGATGGAAAAGCACCGCGGCAAGCTCGACGTGGGCGCGGCGGTCGGCACGGACGGAACGCTGACAGTCATCCGCGATCTGCGGATGAAGGAGCCATATGTCGGGAGCGTGCAGCTCGTGACCGGCGAGATCGCCGAGGACATCACGGACTATTTCGCGCGGAGCGAACAGACGCCGACGGCGTGTGCGCTGGGTGTGCTGGTGGACACGGATCAGTCGGTCAAGTGCGCGGGCGGATATCTCGTACAGCTGCTGCCCGGAGCGCCGGACGAGGTCATCGATAAGATCGAGGCCGGCATCCGCGCGGCGGGCAACGTCACGGAGATGATGGAAGATGGGCTGCCAGGCGCGGCGATCCTGCACACGGTGCTCGGGGCGTTTGAGCTGGAGATTTTGGAGCGGACGCCTGTGGAATACCGCTGCTATTGCAGCCGCGAGCGCGTGACGCGGACGCTGATCAGCCTCGGCGAGAAGGAGCTTCAGGACATCGTCGACGAAGGGGAGACCATTCACATCGACTGCCAGTTCTGCGACCACATCTACGACTATACGCCGGAGCAGGTCGCGGAGCTGCTGGACGAGCTGCGGCGCGAGGACTGAATATGCTGGAGACGCTGTTTTCGCAATTTGACAATCTGCTCGTGCTCGACACGGAAACGACGGGCATCAACTGCCGCACGGATGAGATTATCGAGCTGGCGGTGCTGCGGCTGACGCAGGAGGGCGGGACGCTCCGCCGGGAGGAGATGGACGAGTTCATCCGTCTCTCGCCGGGCAGAAGGCTGCCCGCGATGATCACGAATCTGACAGGCATCACGGAGCAGATGCTGGCGGACGACGGGCTGGAAAAGCCGGTCGTGGCGGAGCGGTTCGCGGAGATGCTCCGTGCGGGGCGGACGCTGATCGTGGCGTACAATGCGCAGTTCGACCTCTGCTTCCTCTACTTTTTCCTGCGGGCGCACGGCATGGCGGATGCGCTGCGCGGCGTGAAGATGCTAGACGCGATGACGGTCTACAAGGACCGGCGGCCCTATCCGCACAAGCTGGCGAACGCCGTAGAGGCGTACCGCTTGCAGACGCAGAACACGCACCGGGCGATTGACGACGCGACGGCGACGCTGGAACTGCTGGAGGCGATGGAGACGGAATGCGCCGATCTGGAGCGGTATATCAATCTGTTTGGATACAATCCGCGCTTCGGCGCGCCGAAGCCGGCCATCGGATCGATCACCTATAAGCCGCAGGGCTATGACCGGATGGGAAAGCTCTACGAAGAAGAACTCACATTTGTCTGAATGATGAATCAGGAAAGGCCCCTCCGATGGAGGGGCCTTTTTGCTGCGGTGAGAGTGAAGGCCGATGAGTACCCGCAAGGGGCAGGCCGCATCTGTAACGCTCCTTCGTCGCGAACAGCTGCGCTCGGCATCGGCCCCTACAGGGTGCGGTGGATAGAGGGGAAGGCTTTCCGCTGCGGTGGAGCGGCGAGGACGTCTGTGTCGCCGGCGATCTCGCGGGCGGAACGGACGCAGTCCCGGCAGAAGACGCGGCCGTTTAGCCGGAAGCAGAATTCACCCATGTAGATCTCGCCGCCGCAGCTCCGGCAATAGCCGCAGACCGTCTCCTGCGCCCGCCATTCACTGCGCCGCATGGCAGGCCTCCCAAATGGCGCGCGCTGCGCGCATCGCCTGCGCGGACAGGCGCTTCCCGGCATCGTAGCTGTAGCCCATGCGTGCCGACGCCTCTTCAATCGTCAGGTAGCTCAAAAACCGCAGGCGCAGCATTTCGCGATAGCGGCTCCGTCCGATCTTTGCGAGAAACGCCTCCACCGCTTCCTGCTGCTTCGCAGCCTCGGTCATCCGCTGCGTCAGCTTTTCCCGCTGCTCGGCCAGCTGCATCCAGATCGCCTCCGGCCCGTCGCCCTTTGTGCCGCCGGACTGGCGATAGACCGCCGTCACCCGTTTGGCCCGCGCGTCGAGCCGCAGCAGCATATCCGACATGCGCTCGATCTCCAGCTCGCCCTCCCGCGCGCTCTGCAAAAATTCCTCCAGACTCATTCCGGCTCCCTCCTTTGCGCAAAGGGTGCGCCCCAAAGCGCCGTTCATCGTTTGCCCCGCGCCAGAAACGCGGCCCACTTCTGCGCGTCGCCCTCGCCGAAGCGCAGGCCATAGTCTTCGCCGGTCAGCTGCCGGGCCTTCTGGCGCGTTGCGCCGTGTTTGTCCCGCAGGAGCTTGACGTAGAGCCGCCGCAGATCCTCCGGCAGGGCTAGGAACTGCCGCCGCGTGAGCGGGCGGCCGAGCTGATAGATGCGGATATGGCCGTTCATCCGATCCCAGTCCCGGTCGCTCAGCACGTCCGACGCCGTCCGCACCTGCACCCGTCCGCTGTGGACGCATTTGCATTTTCCGCTGTTTGCCACGCTTTTCTTCTCCCGGATCTCCTCCATCAGGAGCCTCCGTGCCGTGCCGAGTTCTCTCATTGTCCGATCCCCTCTCTGCTTCATTTGCCGGTATTCCATGCTTCTTTCCTCCATGATCGTTTCGTTCCTTTCGTAAGCGTCTGAGGCAGTGTCTATATAATAAAACATTTGTTCGCAAAAATAAAGCGAAAATTTCCCCAAAAATCGGCGGATTCTTTCTCCGTATTTCGCCTCTATCTGTCCGCTTTTTTACCCTGATTAGCCCTTGACAGGCTTGCGGCATGAAGTTCTGCAAAATAAGACTGCTGTAGTATTGACAAAACGATAAGACTGGAGTATTATATGAGCGTAGCTACGACTGGAGTCTTATCAAGGAGGCTGTTATGGAGATCAAACTGTTTGATTCGGAACTGAAGGTGATGGATGTGCTCTGGAAGCAGGGGGACGCCCCGGCCAGAGAGATCGCGAGGGTGTTGACCGACGAGCTGGGCTGGAACGTGAACACGACCTACACGCTCATCAAGCGCTGCATGAAAAAGGGCGCGATTGAGCGGAGCGAGCCGGGGTTTTTCTGCCATGCCCTGATTCCGAAGTCTGCCGTGCAGGAGGCCGAGACGGACGAACTGATCAACAAGGTCTATGACGGGTCTGCCGACAAGCTGTTTGCGGCGCTGCTGGGGCGGAAGAAGCTCTCGGACGAGCAGATCGAGCAGCTCCGGCAGATCGTCGGGGAGCTGGAATGAGGTGCCTGGGATGCGGCTTTTGCAGATGAGCCTTGCGGGCGGCGTGATGATCGTGGTCATCACGGTGCTCCGGGCGCTGGCGATCAACAAAGTGCCAAAAAAGACGTTTCTGCTGCTCTGGGCTGCGGCGCTGCTGCGGCTGCTGGTGCCATTTTCGCTGCCCTCGCGCCTGAGTGTCTATTCGCTGCTGGGGCGGAGTGATCCGGTGTCGGCTGTGCATCCACCGGTCACTGCGGCTATTCCGGCTGCCCCGATGGCGCAGGAGGCCGCAGGGCAGACTGCGGTCAGGACATCCGTTCCGGTGTGGACGCTTGTCTGGGCGGCGGGACTGGTGCTCTGCGCGGCATTTTTCGCGGTGGCCTACTGGCGGTGCGGGCGGGAATTCCGGATGTCGCTGCCGGTGGATCGGGAATTTGCCCGGCAGTGGCTGGCGGCGCATCCGCTGCGGCGGAAGATCGCCATCCGGCAGTCCGACCGCATCTCGTCGCCGCTGTCGTTCGGCGTGCTGCGGCCGGTCATCCTGCTGCCGAAGAAGACGGATTGGACGGACGAGGAAGCGCTGCGCTATGTGCTGGAGCATGAATTTGTACACATCCGGCGGTTTGACAGCGTAGGAAAGCTGCTGCTGATTGCGGCGGCCTGCGTCCACTGGTTCAATCCGCTGGTGTGGGCGATGTATGTTCTGGCCAATCGCGATCTGGAGCTTTCCTGTGATGAGACGGTGCTCCGCCGGTTCGGCGGAGATGTGCGGGGCGCGTATGCGCGGGTGCTCATCCGAATGGAGGAGCGGCGGCGCGGCGTGCAGCCGCAGTGCAATTATTTCAGTAAAAATGCGATGGAAGAAAGGATCAGAGCGATCATGAAAATGAAAAAGATCACGGCCATTTCGCTGACACTGGCGGCGCTGCTCGTCACCGGGACGGTGACGGTCTTTGCGACGTCGGCCAAGCAGGACGAAAACATCGCGCCGGTCAGAACGGCGGGCGCAGTCGTGGAACAAAACGCGGCGAGCGCGGAATATGCCGCGGCGGGCATCCGGGCGGAAGGAAGCCTCTGGTATTATCAGGGCCAGCCGGTCGCCATGATCTATGACGACAACGGAAACATTTACATGGACGAAGAAGCTGCGGACGGCTGCTATCTGAACGTCCGGCGGGACAGCACGGGCGGCATTTCCGGCGTGGACGTATTGACGAAGGAGCAGTTCCGCGAACGGGCCGACCGGCAGCTGAATTTGGTTCCGACAGAGACGACGATGGACGAAGAGACGCTGATGTCCTACATCGATCCGGCGGACGGGAAGACCTATTACAGCTTCGATGACGGCAAGACGTTCGAGCCGCTGACGGACGCGGAATTTGAGGCACTCTATCCGACGCCGGACATCGAATGGTGGACGTATGACGAATACAAAGCATGGCTCGACAGCGAAAAGGTGCAGCTCCAAGAAATGCTCGGTCAGGAGGGCTGGACGAGCGGCGAGGGCAGCTTCGTCTGGACACAGGAGAAGATCGACGAGACGATTGCGCTGTATGAAGGCATTCTGGAAGACATGAAAAACGGCGTCATGTACTCCAAAAACGTGGACGGTCAGGACGACGTGCTGCTGAGTTATAACCCTGCCGATATCAGCACGTCGGCAGACTGACGTACAAAAGGCTCCATTTGGTGTCTTGGAAACGCCAAGCCGCCCCTGTTGCGCTATGCGCAGCAAGGGGCGGCTTTTGTTTGCTTTGATTATTTGAAAGCGGCTGATCGTGCCTGCTCGGACGGGTAGCAGAGGCATGCTTCCGGGCGGAGGTCAAGGCGGATGGTCTGACCCGGTTCTGCGGGCGCGTTCTTGGGCAGCGCGGTACGGAGCAGCGGGGTGTTCTGATGCTCCGGGCGCAGGAGGACGATCGACGCATCCAAATCGCGGATTACGCGGGAGACAACGGCGCTGTAAGGCCCTGTGTGCAGCGTGACTGCGCTGTCCGGGACAGCGATAGTAACCTGCTCTGTTTCTGCCTGCAGCGGCAGTGTGAGCGCCCGGCCGTCCAGTTGGACGCCCTCTGCGCAGCGGTGCGCCGGAAGAAAATTGCGGCAGCCGGCCAGCCGTGCAGCGTCCTGTGTTGCAGGATGGAGAACCAGCGCCTGCATATCCGTTACTGCACCGGAACGGCCATTTTCCATGACGCAGACTGTTTTGCAGTTGCGATAGCATTCACCGAGATCATGGCTGACCCACAGAATCGGGCCGGGAAAGTCCGCAAGCAGATCGGCTAACTCCAACTCCAGATTCCACTTGAGAAACGTATCCAGTGCGGAAAACGGCTCGTCAAGCAAAATCACGCGCGGTTCCGAGGCCAGAATACGCGCCAGCGCGACGCGCTGCTGCTGCGGCGTGAGATCAATGTGCTTTTCACTGTCAAACAGTGTCTCGCCGTCGAGGACAATGCGGCCACTGTCCGGTGTCATGATGCCCGCAATGCAGCGCAGCGTCACACTCTTTCCACAGCCGGATGCGCCGAGCAGAGCCATAGTGCCGCTGCTTGCTTCAAATTTGGAGCGGAGCATAAAATTCCCCAGCCTTTTTTCAATATCTACGAGCAAACTCATGCGCACTGCCTCCTTTTCCGGCCTGCCGCCGATAAACTCTTCTTTTCCAGCATGTTTACAACCAGCAGAATGATAGCGGAAATTCCAACGTTCACCATGACCCATTTGAGAGCCAATTCGTCGTTGTTGATCTGCCAAAGCTGATAGACCGTGGTGGAAACGGTTGCGGTTTTGCCGGGCGTGTAGCCTGCAATCATGCTTGTTGCGCCGTACTCGCCGAGCGCACGGGCAAATGCCAGCACCGCGCCTGCCAGAACGCCCTGACGGCAGTAGGGCATGCGGATGTGCCAGAAAATATAGGTGTTGGACAGACCGAGTGTCTGGCCTGCATAGGCCAGCGTCTCGTCAAAGGCTTCAAACGCGCCGCGTACTGTGCGGTACATCAGCGGGAACACGACCACGACTGTGGCGAAAATGGCTGACCACCAGGTCATCACCAGCCGGATACCGAACGTCTCCAGCACCCACGCGCCAATCAGGCGCTTCGGGCCCAGGACGCGCAGCAGAAGATACCCAACAACCGTGGGCGGCAATACCAGCGGAAGTGTAAGAAATACGTCTAAAACGCCTTTGACCAGACGCGGGAGTTTTGCAATGTAATACGCTGCGGCAATGCCCGCAAAGAACACGACCACCGCGCTGATGGCGGCGATGCGCAGAGAGTTAACAAGCGGATATAGATGCTCCTTACCCATGCTCAGAAGCAAGGGGATGTCTGCCTCAGTCACAACATGACCCTTGCGGAAGCGGGTGTCCTTGTACTTATCCTTGATGATCTGTGTCATATCATGGCAGAGTACCTGCCCAACTGCATCTTCTGTCCGGATCAGCTTCCTGTCCGATATGCCTCCCGCTCTCCGTTTTCGATATTTTATCATTTCGGCATGTGCCAATTCAAACCCACTGTCCGATATTGTCGGATTTTCTGTCGGCCTTATCGGATATTCTTGACGAAGAACAACGAACACGGTATGATAGACAAGAAAAGAAAGGACGATCTGACATGCTGGATGGAAACATCATTCTGTCTGTCGCCAAGGCGATGGAACTGCTGCAGCTGCTCAATCAGGCGGCAAAGCCTATGCCGCTGACGGAACTGGTACAAAAGAGCGGCTATCCCAAAAGTACCGTGTTTGGTCTGCTTGCCACAATGCGTGCCTACGGCGTTGTGACACAGACGGCGGATGGGAAATATGCGCTTGGCCTGCGGCTGTTTGAATTTGGACGTCAGGTGGAACGTTCGTGGGACATTTCGATCGTGGCGCGGCCCTATATGGAACTGCTGGCACAGCAGGCCAATGCGTCCGTGATGCTGTCAATCTGTGAAGGCACGTCTGTCATCACGCTCGATCAGGTCGAGGCGCGGGACAAGCTTCGCATTGTCTCCGATGTTGGTGCGCGGCTTCCCATTTACTGCACCTCACAGGGGAAGGTCTTTCTGGCA
>OLNF01001373.1_pt1 | contig 20886 bp, 20 predicted proteins | sample 1673061 | NCBI WGS metagenome assembly OLNF01 (sample SAMEA3136751, study PRJEB25190) | human gut metagenome
TCCGATCTGATCCAGCAGCGCGCGGGAATCGGATTCGTTGAGGGAGGACGTCGGCTCATCCAGAATGAGAAGCTTTGCGTCCTTTGAAAGCGCCTTGGCTATCTCGACAAGCTGCTGCTTGCCGACGCCGATCTGGTTGATGGGCGTATCGGGATCGTCCGTCAGGCCGACGCGCTCCATCAGCGCCGCCGCCTTGATCCGGGTCTGGATCCAGTCGATCGCACCGTGCTTCATCTGGGGATTTCCGATAAAAATATTTTCCGCAATGCTCAGCATCGGGATCAGCGCCAGCTCCTGGTGAATAATTACAATTCCTTTTGCTTCACTTTGTTTAATATCATGGAATTTACATATTTCCCCGTTATAAATAATATCTCCTTCGTAGGATCCATACGGATACACACCGGAGAGTACATTCATCAATGTTGATTTTCCAGCTCCATTTTCTCCTACCAGAGCATGGATCTCGCCCTCTTCCACCTTAAGGTTTACGTTATCGAGAGCCTTTACACCGGGGAAAGTTTTGGTGATATTTTTCATTTCCAACAGTATCTTAGCCAAAATTTGTTCCCTCCTAATGTCAAAAATGCCTCTTTCAGAATGAAACAGGCGGGCTGCTTACCCGCCTGTATTGATTTCCTGATCCTTCAGCAGTCTGCTGAATCTCTCTTACTGAATCTGATCCTCTGTATAGTATCCGGAATCGATCAGTGTCTCTTTGTAGTTGTCAATTGTTACAACAACCGGGTCGCAAAGGTATGTCGGGATAACGCCTGTGCCGTTGTCATAGGATTCTGTATCGTTGATCTCAGGTTCTTCACCTTTCATAATAGCATCAACCATGTCAACTACTGCAGATGCAAGAGCACGTGTATCTTTAAATACTGACATTGCCTGTTTTCCTGCTACAATATTTTTAACGTTTGGTGTATCACAGTCCTGACCAGTGATGATCGGATATTCTCCTGTGTAGGAAGCTGCAAGAGCGTTTTCTACACCAAGTGCTGTAGAGTCGTTGGAGCAGAGAACTGCGTCAAGGTTTGATCCGTCTGAGTAGTTACCAGCGATGATGGTATCCATTCTGTCCTGAGCTTTTGCACTGTCCCAGTTAGCAGTTGCAACCTGTTCGAACTCTGTCTGTCCGGATTTCACTACCAGTTTACCTTCGTCGATGTATTTCTGAAGTACATCCATTGCTCCGCCAAAGAAGAAGTTACAGTTGTTGTCACCAGGATCACCTGTAAACAGCTCGATGTTGAACGGTCCGTCCTGATTGTCAAGGTCAAGTGCGTCTACTAAGTATTCGCCCTGTTTCTGGCCTACTTTGTAGTTATCAAATGTTGCATAGTATGTAACTGCATCTGAGTTCATAAGCAGACGGTCATAGGAGATAACCGGAATTCCTGCTTCTTTTGCCTGTTTCAGAGGCTCGCCAAGGCTGCTTCCGTCGATAGATGCTACAACCAGAAGGTCACATCCGTTCGCTACCTGGTTCTCAAGCTGTGAAACCTGTGTACTTACATCATTGGATGCATACTGAAGATCTACTTCATATCCAGCTGCTTCCAGCTCTTTCTTCATGTTCTCGCCATCCTGGTTCCATCTCTGAAGGTCCTTGGTAGGCATTGTAACACCGATCAGTTTCTTATCATCCGCTTTAACAGCTACACCCGGGATGACTACCATACCAGCTACCATTGATGCGCAAAGAATTGCAGATACGACTTTCTTTCTCATTGTAAAAATCCTCCATTTCTTTTTTACGTTTCCCACGTTTTCTTGATGATGTTACTATAGCACAGGGATATCTGGACATGGTTGGCAAGAAACAAGACATTTCGGGCAAAATAAAAAATGTCCTGTATGCAACAGGACATTTTTGTTACAAAAATATGCTAGTACATCAACAAGTTGACTTTTGAAACGATCCAGCAGTATCCTATTTAGTTATATTCTGCATTAAGATATACTTCATCCCTGCGATGGAACCCTCCATCTATAATAACTTCATCAATATTCTCTCTTGTTACAGCAGTCGGCTCAAGAACTCTGGCCGGAATATCATAAGTTCCGTCATTTACTTTCTCAGTCACACCGTCCAGTTCAGAAACCTCTTTTCCGCTTCCGATCTCTACCGCATATTGGGCCGCTTCCCGTGCCAGATCTTCTATAGACTTAAACGCGGTCATATACTGGGTTCCTTCTACAATACGCTGACAGGCTGCCAGATCACCATCCTGTCCTACTACCACTACATTTCCTGCCATCTGATTTTCGGCAAGTACCTGTACTACCTGGCTGGCAATATCATCATTTCCACACATAATTCCTTTCACATGAGGATATTTTTCCAATGCCTCCTCCATGTATCCAACTGCAAGTTCCGCAGTCCATCCGTCACAGTTTGCCTCATAAACCACATTCAGATTTGTATTTTTAATTGTATCATCAAAACCATCTTTCAGCATATGGACATTATTGTCTGACAAAGGCCCCTGGATCATAAAAATATCTCCGCCCTGCGGAAGTGCGTCTATCAGCGCCTGTGCCATGATCTCTCCTACTTTTCTGTTATCAAAAGATATGTAGAAATCCGTATTTGCATTATTAATCATTCTGTCATAAGAAATCACCGGGATTCCCGCGCTGTGTGCCTTCTGGATCGCATCGGAAAGTACTCCGCAGTCTCTGGCGATCACCACGATTACATCTACCTGCTTGCTGATGAAATATTCGATCTGACTGATCTGTTCGTTTGCATCTGCTCCTGCATCCTGTACATTGACATCTGCCCCCAGTTCTCTGGCAGTTGCCACGAATACATCCCTGTCACGGATCCATCTTTCAATGACAAAAGAATCCACGGTAAGCCCAATCTGTATCTTATCCTCTTCTTTTCCTGACGATTCAGTCTCTTCTGCTTCTGTTTGCTCTTCCTCTGGCTTAGAGCCGCATCCGGCCAGAAGCACCACTCCCATACAAAGCACCAATACTCCCAGAAACAGTTTCTTTATTCTGTTATTCTTTCTTATTTTATGTTTTCTCATCAGCCTAACCTCTCTCTGAACTCACTTGGTGTAACCCCCTCATACTTCTTAAAAATCCTGCTGAAATAATTCGGATCACTGTATCCTGACTGCGCACATATTTCTTTAATGGAAAGCTGCGAATTTTGCAGAAGCTCTCTGGCATTCTTCAGACGAATCTCTGTAAGGTGTTCAATAAAATTCTTGCCTGTTTCCTGTTTAAACAATTTACTGAAATAGTATGGACTGATATCCACCTCTCTCGAAACATCATCCAGCGAGATATCTTTGCGGAAGTTTTTCTCAATATATGCTTTCGCTCTGTCTATCACACTGACAGCTTCTTTTTCCTTAGAATTCTCCATCTTTGTACAGATTTCTCTTGTTTTATCCAGAAACCAGTTGCTCAGACTCTCCATATCCGAACAAGTCTGAAGCTCCCTGATATATCCACGCCTGTCATTAATATTATATCTCATGGTTCCTGCAAAGAATGCCCTGCGTTCTGCATCCATTACAAGTTCCAGAATTTTTATCTCCACATCTTCTCTGGAAACCCCAGTCTGCCCATTCATCCATTCAAAGAAACCATTCGCACAATTAAGTGCTCCTGCCACATCTTTTTCCAGAATACGTTTCTGATACCTGCTCTCAAGATCTCTCGGATATTCCCCTTCGTATTTCTGTGCTACAGGAACATCCTCGATATGTACTACGTGGCTGGTACTCTCGCGAAGTGCCACAACAGCCTCCTGAAAAGACTCTTTCACGCTTCCAAGTTCTTTGACTCTGCCAATTCCACAGCGAAACATACTGTCAATCCTGTTCTCAAATTTATGCACCATATTTCTGGCCCTTGTAACAATGGCAACACGTTCTTCATAATCTTCTGTTGCATTTTCATATGGAACCAGCAGCACGATCCTGTTTCCCATAATTGGTCCAACCAGACACTCAAAGAAATCCTGAGCAATTTCACGGAATGTAGAATAGAATTTGTTTGCTTTCACACTTGCACCAACTGCATTACTCAGCACACCATTCTCCAGAGAATCACCAAATTCCACAACCATCATATAGCCATATTTCTGCTGAATATCCAAAAGCTGCGTATAATTATCCTGATAAGTAACAAAATCATCCTGCAGCAGTATATTGTTGATATACCCGCTCTCGATCATAGGTACAACTGTTTCCAGTTTTTCTCTGATACGTAAGTCATCGCTTCTCTTTTTTCGGGTCTTATCTACTTTCTCCATCATTTTCACGCAGGTTTCCAGGATAATTTTCTTATTTACAGGTTTCGTAAGAAACTCTTCAACTCCTAAACTCACTGCTTCTTTTGCATAGTTAAATTTGTCATATGCGGTAATGATCACAAAAACAGCGGAACTGTTGAACTTCTTTATTTCTCTGATTGCCTGGATTCCACTGATTCCGGGCATCTGAATATCCATGAAACAGATATCCGGCGGATATGCCTGCGCCAGCTCCACCACCACTCTGCCGGACTTCGCGCAATGAATCTCGCATTCGTTTCCATATTCGGATTCAATGATTTTCTTTAATGATTCCAACATAATACCTTCATCATCTGCTAACAAAATTCTATACATTACTTCTCTCCCCAAACATTCTCTTTATTTCCCAGTTCTTTATGTAAGAAGTCAGGCTGATACTCGCAATTGGATCAGGTAGCTTGCCTGGTTCGGTTAAACCGGTATATAGATTACTACTTCTGTTCCCTTGTCTACCCCATCACTGTTGATCTCCACAAGCCCTTTTTCTTCATAATAAAGTTCCAGACGACTGATCACATTATTCATACCGATTCCTGTAGAATCGCCCTCTTCACTCTTGTGTTCTTTATTTCCTGACAGAACACTCTCTATCTGTTCCGGTGTCATTCCTTTTCCATTATCTTTTACACTAATGCGAATATAATCTGCATCCCCGGTAACTTTAAGATGAATCTTTCCTTCCCATTCAATATCACGTATTCCGTGATTTACCGAATTTTCCACAACAGGCTGCAGAATCATACTCGGAACCCGGACATTTTCCAGAGTTTCATCCACATCTTTACTGAAATGAATGTCACCTGCAAACCGGACATTAAGAATATAAATATAATTATCAACCGCTTCCAGCTCTTCTCCGAGAGTGGCATCTTCCTGTCCTTTCTTAACATTATATCGAAAGAAATCCGCCATCTTCTCCACAAAGATGCCTGTCTGTTCAGCATCCTCCATCATAGCAAGCTGTGCACCTGCATTCAGGGAATTAAACAGAAAATGTGGATTGATCTGAGACTGAAGATATTTCAGCTGAGCTTCTTTCAGGTGGTTTTCCATAAGTAGCTCACGCTCCATCATCTGCTGTTCTTTCTCCATACTCGCTTTCGTCCTCGCCATATACAGATCCAGATTCTCCACCATAGTGTTAAATGCTCTGGTCACCACGCCCAGTTCATCCTGTGCATCTGTATCATGCATCTTCACACGAAAATTTCCCTGTCCAACCAATTGCGCTGTCTCTGCCATATTTGAAAGAGGAATAAACATTTTTCTGGTTGCCAGAATAAGCAGGATCATTCCTCCTGCAACGATTACTATCATAATGATCGTATTGCTGATTTCCAGATAACGCATCACTGCGCGGAGCACAGAATATGTACTGGAATTTTCCTGAAACATCAGATTATTCAGTTCATCTATGGAAGACTGAATATATCCATAAAGTTTGGTTGCATCATCATATTTTCGTTTATATTTCTCCACATTTCTGCCTCGCTTGGCAGCTACAGTCTCTGCAGTACATTCCAGATAAGTTTCTGACATTTTACGGATATTTCGTTCCAGGAGTTTTGCTGAATCATTGATATTTTTTTCATTAAGCTTCTCCAGCTGATTTCTGTATTTCGCTTCATTCTGGTAATAATCCAACAATACCTGCGAACTCTTTACCTTCAGATAGTCGTACATATTGTCCTGTACTTTCTCAAATACCTGAGAAAGCTCGGTAAGTTCTGCATTGCTGGCATATACGTTATCCATCTTCTGCATGGAATTGTTGATCCGTACATAGAAAATCATATTCATGGCAAACAGAAGTACCGCGATCATTCCCACTTCTATAACAATCTTGCTGACCAGAGAAAGGTCTTTCCAGCGAATCTGTTTCATTGTGTCTGCGCCTCCCTTCTCATCTCACGGACAGCATCTTTATCGAGGAAATTAATATCTACATTATAATAAGAATTTGTTCTCCCATCTTTCTGGTATTCTGTAAGAGCTTCAATACTGTATCTGCCAAGCTGAACTGTGTCCACATCACAGGTAACAGAGATCACACCTTTTTCCACTGCAGTGAGGATATCTTCGGAACTATAGTATCCGATAATCGTAACCTTACCTGCCAGATTGAAGTCCAGTACTGCCTGACGCGCACATTCCGTAGTTTCTTCATCCATACATACCAGAATATCCGGCACCTTATCCTTCTGCTGAAAAATATCTGTAACTGCCTCTTCTGTCTCAAAAGTTCCTGTTGAGAGGAGGTTCTTCCCTGTAATCTTAATATCAGCTGCAGATCCGGCTTTTGCCTGAGCTGCATTGCTGATCTGAGTATAAATCTGGCTCTGATTCATATCATCAATGTTCCGTTTAAGCAAAATAAGAATGCTTTTGGTATCTTTTGTCACGTATTCAGCAACTTTTTCTCCGTAGGCGCTGCCCAGCTGATAGTCACTGACTCCCACAAAACTCTGGCGCATGCTATGTACCGCATCACTCATAACTGTAACAACCGGAATCCCTTTCTGAACTGCTTCGTTAATTTTTGATTCCAGTCCTTGCTCTCCGCTGTACTGAAGAATGATTCCGTCTGAATTGGATGCAATGCTCATATTCATATAGTCGAGCTTATTGTAGTCGTTCTCTTTTCCACTGCCCCTCAGTTCAAGAATTGCATTATTCTTCTGCGCCCACTCCTGTGCACAATTATATACTGCCTGCCAGAAAGAGGACTCCGGACTGTCTACGATCATATCATACTTATACCTGTATACTTCGCCGTTCTCTTCCTGCTGACTGCTCTTGCCGGTCAGCCCTTCATAATAGGCTTCTCCTGTCATATAAAAAATCAAAAAAATGCCTGCTATTGCCAAAAAGACAAGCAGATTTGTCCGCTTTTTTTTCATTTCTTTCTCCATAAACTGTTTTCTAAATTCTTCTCTTAACCATCTGACTGTATTAGTAATCAATCTGTCAGGCGCTTTATCTATTATACAATAAATCGGTATGTTTTGCTTTGTTTTTTTCATATACTGTAACATGATGATCACTGTCCACACGCTGCTGCCCCGAAATATGCATGTCAAAATTTTATTGCAGCAGACAATATTCTGCCAAAAAATATTATCAAGGAGTCTTTTTCATGGAGCAAATCATAAAAATGATTTCAAAAACAAAAGCTGTCCTATTATGCATGTTCTTACTCCTGGTCCTGTTTTTTTCCGATACGGACAGACGTATACGCGCGCTTACTATGATTGCAGGCCCCGGCATGCTTTCTCTGGTAAGTCAGTCACTGAACGCCCCTTCGCAGGACTACCCCTTATACTTCCAGAATATCTCAAGTCAAAAAACTGTTTCCGGAGTTGAAACCATTACTGATATTTCTGCAAAGGAAGCCCCCAGAATTGCCCTGACCTTTGACGACGGGCCTAATGCCAAATATACACCAATTCTCCTGGATGGTCTTCGTGAACGGAATATTCATGCATCTTTTTTTCTGATAGGAGAAAATATCGAAGGAAATGAATGCATTCTTCAACAAATGCAGAAAGATGGTCACCTGATCGGTAATCATACCTGGGATCATGTACAGCTCAATAAGATTCCCGCACAGAAAGCACGTCTGGAAATCGAAAAAACCAATAATCGGATTTATGAAGCTACAGGTGTTTATCCCTCCTACGTTCGGCCTCCCTTCGGTGCATGGAGCAAAGATATGGAACTGTCGGTCACCATGCTGCCAGTATTCTGGGATGTAGATACACTGGACTGGAAAAGTCAGAACATTGGCCGTATCCTTTCTATTGCAGAAAAAGAAGTCCACGATGGCTCCATTATCCTGATGCATGACGGTTATCAGACTTCCATAGATGCAGCCCTGAAAATTGCAGATCTCTTTACGCAGAAAGGGTATGTTTTTGTCACAGCAGATCAGCTTCTGGTTACATAAAAGATTTGCTTTTTCCCACCTGATTCGTTATACTAATATATAAACCTTGTGCAGAGTTTTCCGTGAAAGAATTGTTCACAGTTGATACCGGCAATTCACTTAAATGCTTTATCTGAATTCCTGCCCTGCGCATCATACTACACGTATAAAAAGGAGTATTCTAAAGAATGGACAGATTATTTAACATGGACAACAAATTCTTTACCGTCATGGGACGTGTGGCAGACCTTATTATGCTTAATGTGGTCTTTCTGATCTGTTGTCTTCCGATTGTTACCATCGGTGCATCACTAACTGCACTGCACTATGTTACCCTGAAAATGGCCCGCAATGAGGAATCTTATATTATCAGGAGTTTCTTTAAATCCTTTAAGCAGAACTTTAAACAGGCAACTATCATCAATCTGATCATGCTTGTCCTCGGAGCGATCCTTTACCTGGATCTGAATATCGTAAACTATTTCGGCAAACCTGTATCACAGATACTGTATATTCTTTTTATTGCTTTCGGTATCGTATACCTGATGGTTTTCCTTTACATCTATCCGGTACTTGCAAAGTTTTACAATTCCATCAAAAATACATTCCGCAATGCATTTCTGATGTCCATCCGCCATCTTCCATATACAGTTCTGATGGCAGTCATCACAATTGCACCTGTATCTGTATTTATGATCAAAAGTTTCCGTGTACAGTCCACTGTGATCATGCTTCTTATCCTGATGGGATTTGCGCTGGAAGCATTTATCAACGGACATTTTCTGGTAAAGATTTTTGATAACTATATTCCGGCAGATGCTGATACAGCAAATACAGAAGCTGTTCCTGCTGAAACAGCCTCCACATTAGAAACTGCTAACAGCACTTCATCCGAAAATACTCACAATGTATGAGAAAATGGGGTGAAAAGCCATATCATTCCCTTGACTATATGCTCAGAGAACGATTTGGCGAAAAAGTTTACAAGGTGACATTAAACGGCGGAATGTCATGTCCAAACCGTGACGGTAAGATTGGCACCCGCGGCTGTATCTTCTGCAGTGCAGGAGGAAGCGGCGATTTCGCTGCAGACGCGGCTCTTTCCATTACTGACCAGATTGAAAGCCAGATCAGCATTTTGTCACAGAAGAGACCAATTCACAAATATATCGCTTATTTTCAGGCATATACAAATACTTACGCTCCTGTCGGATATCTGGAGAAGATTTTTGCAGAGGCCATCTCACATCCGAAAGTTGTGGCACTTTCTATTGGTACCAGACCTGACTGTCTCAGTCCCGAAATTGTGGAGCTATTATCTAAGCTTAATCGTGTGAAACCAGTCTGGGTAGAGCTTGGGCTTCAGACAATTCATGAATCTACCGCTCAGTACATCCGAAGAGGATATCGGCTCGCAGTTTTCGATGATGCAGTAAAGCGTCTGCGGAAAGAGGGAATTGAAGTAATCGTACACACAATCCTTGGGCTGCCCGGCGAAAGCAATGCAGATATTCTGGAAACCATGGAATACCTGAATCAGATAGATATCCAGGGGATCAAACTTCAGCTTCTCCACGTACTTCGTGGCACAGATCTGGCAACAGATTATGAAAATGGAAGGTTCCGTACTTATGAAAGAGATGAATACCTCTCACTTCTGATTGAATGTCTCGAACATCTGCGACCGGATATTGTTATACACCGCATTACAGGAGACGGACCAAAAGATTTACTGATCGCACCACTCTGGGCAAGCCGCAAGCGCGAAGTATTAAATATGTTGCATCATAAGATGAAAGAAGAACAGAGTTTTCAGGGTAAACGGTTTATCAGGAAGGATTTATCCTTTTCGTGATACAACCAACTCCCTAAACACTGCTTATTGCTTTTTGCAACTGAAGCAAAGTATTTACTTAATTTAGTTAAAATATGTTCTCTGCAACTTCATGCAAAGGAGGGAATCAATTGTCGACACCATTTACTATCTACAAATTAATCGTGTTATACATGCTCCAGAATACAGAGGATACTCTGACTAACTCACAGATTTCTGAATTTATCCTGGAGCGGGAATACACGAACTATTTCCATCTCCAACAGGCAATTTCCGAGCTTGTGGAGGCAGAACTGATCACCATGGATACACGTTCTAATACCTCCCACTACCGAATTACCGAGGATGGCAAAAAGACCCTCTCCTTTTTTCAAAAGGATGTCTCTCCTGAGATCAAACAGGAAGTCAGAGAATATCTGAAATCCACAGGATTCAAAGCTCAGGAACGTATCGTTACTCCTGCCGATTATTACATTACCAAACAGGGAACCTACTCTGTAAGATGCCAGCTCATCGAAAAAGGCCACTCCCTGATTGACTTAAACATTGCAGCACCAAACCTGGACGCAGCTAAATCTATCTGCCAGAAGTGGTCAACACACTATCAGGAAATCTACGGTAAAATAATGGAAGAGCTTTTATAATGCTCTTCCATTATTTTTTATCTGAATCTGTCATATCGTTTTCATTTCTGTTTTAAACAGTGTGACAAGCTTTACAAAAAATTACGAATACGTTATACTAAAACAAATATATGTTCTTACTTATATCATTTACATCATTCAAAATTGCAAGAACTGCCTGACAGCGAAACATTTCATGAATATCAACTCAAAGACAGAATACTTTTATCCCTGTCATCATTAATAATATCATTTATGGAGAACAAACTATGGATCTATTCGAATATGCAAAATCAAAAACTCTGGATCAGGAGTCACCTCTTGCATCCAGACTGCGTCCGACTACTCTCGACGAAGTTGTCGGTCAGCAACACATCATCGGAAAAGACACCTTATTATACAGAGCAATCAAGGCAGACAAACTGACCTCTGTCATCTTCTATGGCCCTCCCGGAACCGGCAAAACCACCCTGGCAAAGGTAATTGCCAACACCACAAGCGCTGAATTCACCCAGATCAACGCCACAGTAGCAGGAAAGAAAGACATGGAAGCTGTTGTCAAAGAAGCACAACAGAATCTCGGCATGTACGGCAAAAAGACCATTCTCTTTATCGACGAGATCCACCGCTTCAACAAAGGCCAGCAGGACTATCTTCTCCCCTTCGTAGAAGACGGAACCATCATCCTCATCGGAGCAACCACCGAGAATCCTTATTTCGAAGTAAATGCCGCTCTCATTTCCCGCTCCATCATCTTCGAACTGAAATCTCTTGAGATTTCCGAAGTCAAAGAACTTATCCTCCGTGCAGTCAACGATAAGACCAAAGGAATGGGAAATTATAAAGCACAGATAGACGAAGACGCCCTGGATTTCCTTGCAGATATGGCAGGCGGTGATGCCAGAAACGCCCTTAACGCCATAGAACTTGGCATCCTCACCACACCTCGAAGTGAAGACGGCCTCATCCACATTACTCTCGATGTAGCTTCCCAGTGTATACAGAAACGAGTCGTCCGCTATGACAAAAACGGAGACAACCACTACGACATCATCTCCGCTTTCATCAAGAGTATGCGTGGTTCTGACCCTGACGCTGCTGTCTATTACCTCGCAAAAATGCTCTACGCCGGAGAAGACGTCAAATTCATCGCCCGAAGGATCATGATCCTCGCCTCCGAAGACATCGGAAACGCCGATCCTCAGGCCCTTTGCGTAGCAGTAGCAGCTGCTCAGGCAGTAGAACGTGTAGGAATGCCCGAAGCCCAGATCATCCTCTCCCAGGCAGTCACCTACATGGCCTGCGCCCCAAAGAGCAACTCCGCAGTCAACGCCATCTTCGCAGCCATGGACTCCGTCAAACGCACCAAAACCACAGTCCCATCCCACCTCCAGGACGCCCACTACGGCGGCCATGAGAAACTCGGTCACGGCATCGGCTACAAATACGCCCATGACTATCCAAACCACTACGTAGACCAGCAATACCTCCCAACCGAGATCCAGGGAGAACACTTCTACGAACTAAGCGACATGGGCTACGAAAAAACACTCAAAGAATATCAGAATAAAATCAAAAACAATGTTTAACAAATATCCCCGGCTAACTAAAAATCTGCCGGGGATATTTCACCTTATCAATAAACAGCACTGAAAAATAGTTTAGTTCGTATGCATTTGCAGGATACTTAGATATTCTTAGCTCTCAGGAATCTGCGTTATGAGCCGGCTGCATCACGTGTCTGAGCGAAGTTTGCAACAGAGCGAGTTTGACAAGACGGCTCATGCCTTTAGCAGATTTCTGAGGGCTTAGAATATCTTAGTGTACGAAACCGCATACGAACTAAACTATTTTTCAGTGCGTCCCTTATTCAAAAAGCAGCCTCTTCACTAGAGACTGCCTTTCTTCATATAGCTATTATTTAATTCCCATAACTTCCATCTGCGCCAGAATCGCATCCACACATTTATCAAATCCTAATTTTCCAGCATTCAGACATAAGTCATAATTAGTCGCATCGCTCCAGTCCCCACCTGCAAATTTGCGGTAATAGTCCTGCTTGCGTTTATCATCCTTATGAAGAAACTTCTCAATCTCCTCATCACTTCCACTGATCTTCTCCCGTGACTGCTCCATACGGAAATCCCACGGTGCATGAATAAACACTCTCAGAGTATTCGGCCTGTCCTTAAACACATAATTCACACAGCGCCCAACGATCACACAGGACTCCTTCTCAGCCAGATCCGTTACAACTTTCGCCTGATAATTAAAAATATTCTCATCAGAAACGAATCCCTTCTGATCCGGTGCGATCAGATCCCCTTTATATAATCCGGTCTTATTAAACAGAGACGGCTTCACACTGGAGCCTTCCTCCACCTGTCCAAAAATCTTCACGTCAATTCCACTCTCATCAGAAGCCATCTGGATGATCTGTTTATCGTAGAAAGAAACTCCCAGTCTCTCTGCCAGCATCTTTCCAACAGTACGTCCGCCGCTTCCATACTGTCTCGCAATAGTAATTACAAAATTCTCCATAAAAAAATCCCTCCTTACCAGACATATACAGCATCAGGGCCAAAAAGTATTTTGACCCTGATATCTATATCCTTATTTTACCACAAAACACGCTCTGTGGCTAAACTCTTTTCTTATTCTCCAAGATAAGCTTTCTGTACAGACTCATCATGCAGGAGATCGCTTGCCTTACCTTCCAGTGTAATTCGACCAGTCTCAAGAACATAAGCTCTGTCTGCGATAGAAAGAGCTTTTTTCGCATTCTGCTCAACCAGCAGAACTGTTGTGCCGCTCTCACTGACTGATTTAATAATATCAAAAATCTCATTAACAAAGATTGGTGAAAGACCCATGGACGGCTCATCCATCAGGATAATCTTCGGCTGACTCATCAGCGCACGTCCCATGGCAAGCATCTGCTGCTCACCGCCACTTAAAGTACCCGCTGTCTGATTCTGACGTTCCTTCAGACGAGGGAAACGTTTGTAAATCATCTCAATCGTAGATTCAATCTCATTTTTATCAGATCTAGTAAACGCACCCATCTTCAGATTCTGAAGAACAGTCATATTGGCAAATACACGTCTTCCTTCCGGAACATGTGCCATCCCCATAGTTACGATCTTGTGTGCCGGAACCTTTGTAATATCCTCACCATTATAAATAATATGTCCTGATTTTGCACGGAGAAGTCCGGTCACTGTATGCAGAGTAGTTGTCTTACCTGCACCGTTAGCACCGATCAGAGCAATAACCTCGCCCTCATTTACAGAGAAAGAAACACCTTTCAATGCCTGAATCATTCCATAATAAACCTGTATGTCCTGTACTTCCAGTAATGCCATCTGTCTCTCCTCCTATTCTCCAAGATATGCCTTGATAACTTCCGGATCATGAAGCACATCGGAAGTCTTTCCCTGCGTCAGAACATGACCGAAGTTCAGTACAGTCAGCTCCTCGCAGATACCGGAAACCAGCTTCATATCATGCTCGATCAGAAGAATGGTCATATCAAAGTTATCGCGAACGAAACGGATGGTATCCATCAGTTCCTCAGTTTCATTAGGGTTCATACCTGCAGCCGGCTCATCCAGAAGCAGAAGCTTCGGTCTGGTTGCCAGTGCTCTGGCGATCTCCAACTTTCTCTGCTTACCATAAGGCAGATTGGATGCAAGAATATCTGCTTCTTTATCAAGATCAAATACTTTCAGAAGCTTCATAGCTTCCTTATTCATCTCTTTCTCTACTTTGAAGTATTTCGGAGTATGTACGATACTTGTAAAAAGGCTGTATTTATCGTGATTGTGAAGTCCTGCTTTTACGTTGTCCAGCACGCTCATTTGATGGAACAGACGGATGTTCTGGAATGTTCTGGCGATTCCCGCCTTGTTGATATCAATCGTCTTCTTGCCGGTGATATCCTGGCCGTCCAGACTGATAATACCCTCATCCGGTTTGTACACACCTGTCAAAAGGTTAAAGATTGTAGTCTTACCTGCACCGTTCGGGCCGATCAGACCATAAAGCTGTCCTTTCTCGATGGAAACATGGAAATCATCCACTGCATGAAGACCGCCGAATGAAATATTTAAATGATTTACTTCAAGCAATGCCATAGCTTATGCCTCCTTCTTTTTAAATCTGCTGAAAAGACGCTCTCTCATTTCGATTGCCTTAGGTGCCCAGTTGATCAGCATCATAACGATCAGTACGATCGCATAGAACAGCATACGATAATCGCTCAGTCCACGAAGCAGCTCCGGAAGCAAGTTCAGGATGACTGCTGCAATAATGGAACCGCGCATATTCCCGATACCGCCAAGAACTACGAATACCAGGAACATGATGGACATGTTGTAACCGAAGTTCTTAGGAAGAGCTGTTAAAGTTGCAAGATTATGAGCATAAAGCACACCGCCGATACCGGCTAAGGCTGCTGAAATTGCGAATGCTTTCAGTTTATATTTTGTAATATCAATACCGATAGATTCTGCTGCAATACGGTTATCACGGATTGCCATGATCGCACGTCCGTCACGGGAATTGATCAGATTCAGAACTACAAATAAGGTAACCAGAATCAAAACTACACCAATCGTAAAAGTTGACTGTCTCGGTGTACCAGTGATACCCATAGCTCCGCTAATGATCATTTTTCCGCCTGGTTCCATTCCAAGAGACATCTGGTCTTTCATGGAAAAATGGATTCCGTTGCTGTCGATTCCTACATAAAGTACGTTGATGATATTCTTAATGATCTCACCAAATGCCAGTGTTACGATTGCAAGGTAGTCACCTTTCAGGCGAAGTACAGGGATACCGATCAGGAATCCGAAGATACCTGCACATACAGCTCCGATGATCAGAGCAATAAAGAAACGAAGTCCTGCATTTGTAAAAGTATCCATAGTTGCCTTTGTAAATGCCGCACTGGTAAATGCACCAATACACATGAATCCTGCATGACCAAGGCTAAGCTCACCCAGAATACCAACTGTCAGGTTCAGGGAAAGAGCCAGGATAATATATACGCAAAGAGGTACCAGCAGACCCTGCATCAGGTTGGAAAGCAGATTTCCTGCGATCAGTCCCTGTACAATGAGATATGCTGCAAGAACCATTCCGTATGTAATGAGATTGCTTTTTGTTGTTTTGTTTAATTTCTTCTTTTCCATGTCTGCCACCTCACACTTTCTCCTGAATGTTCTTACCAAGAATACCGGTAGGTTTCACAACCAGAACTACAATCAGAACACCGAATACAATGGCATCTGCCATCTGTGAAGAGATATACGCTTTACCAAAAATCTCCAGGATACCCAGAACAATACCACCGATAAATGCACCAGGGATAGATCCGATTCCACCAAATACAGCTGCAACGAATGCCTTAATACCAGGCATGGCACCTGTATATGGTGTCAGTGACGGATATGCAGAGCAGAGAAGCACACCTGCGATTGCTGCAAGACCGGAACCAATTGCAAAAGTAATGGAAATTGTCTTGTTTACATTGATACCCATTAACTGGGCTGCGCCTTTATCCTCAGATACAGCCAGCATCGCCTGTCCTGTTTTTGTCTTGCTGATGAAAAGCATCAGACCTGCCATGATCAGGATACCGCCAATGATGGTTACAATGGTTACACCTGTGATCACGATAGATCCGCCTGCAAGTTTCAGGGATGGAAGATTGATTACATTACTGAATGATTTGGTATCTGCTCCCCAGATCAAAAGAGCTACGTTCTGAAGCAGGTAGCTGACACCGATAGCAGTGATCAGAACAGCAAGAGATGAAGCTGCATTACGAAGCGGACGATAGGCAACACCTTCGATCACAACACCCATGACTGTACAGATGATGATGGACAGCAGGATAGCTAAAATCGGGTTTAATCCCATGCCACTGACTGCGACATAAACCACATAGGAGCCGACCATGATAACATCTCCATGAGCGAAGTTCAGCATTTTAGCGATTCCGTATACCATGGTATAACCAAGGGCGATGATCGCATATACACTTCCGAGGCTGATACCACTGATAAGATATGATATAAAACTACTCATAGAAGTCTTTCCTTTCTTATTTAAATATTTTGTAAAACTGGCAGATTTGCCTTTAGCGAAATTCTTTCTGTTCATTTTGCCAAAAGCAAATCTGTCATCAATGTATTAATTAATGCAATAACGCATTAATGTAACAGTGTATTAGGCAACAGGGCTGTCTGGATAATTCAGACAGCCCCGTTGTCGTATAATCATTGTCCGCTCAGGAACAATCACATTCTATTACTTATGAAATCTTAATTGAAACTCTTCTTCTATTCCAATTATTCCATTGCTGCATAAGCTCCATCTTTGATCTCTACAGCTTTCGGAGCTTTGTTCGGCTCACCGTCTTCTGTCCATGTGATCTCATCACCTGTAACACCTTCAAGTGTAATCTCTGTCATACCTTTTTCAAGTGCTGCGCAGATGTCTGCAACGTCCATGTCTGCTTTTACATCTTCTTTTTCTGCTGCTGCTTTGATCGCATATACTGCATCATAAGCGTCTGCTGCGAACTGGTTTGGTGTATCTGTATAAGCATCTTTGTATGCTGTTACAAATGCCTGAGTCTTCTCATCTGTAGAATCTGCTGCGAATGGTGTCAGAAGCATAAGTCCTTCTGCAAGAGATGTATCGAAGTTCTCTACACCAAGGATACCGTCCATACCATCGCATCCGAAAAATTTAGTTTCAAGTCCCATGCTGTCTGCCTGTGCAAGGATCAGGGAAGCTTCTGTATAATAAATTGGAAGGAATACTAATTCAGCACCGCCGTCTTTTGCTTTCTGAAGCTGTACAGAAAAATCTTTGTTGTTATCAGCTGTGAATGCTTCAGAGGATACGATCTCGATACCCTGGTTAGCTGCTTCTGCTGTGAAGTTCTGTGTGATACCTGAAGAGTATACATCAGAGCTATCATAGATAATAGCTACTTTTGTAGCAAGTTTGTGCTCTCCGATGTACTGAGCTGCTGCAGTACCCTGGTTCGGGTCAGAGAAACATACACGGAATACGTTCGGGTTAGCAACACACTCTGTTGCAGATCCAGATGGTGTCAGCTGGAACATGCTGTCTGCTGCTGTCTCGTTTGCTACTGCTACACAAGGTGTAGAAGTAACGGTACCAACAAGGATGTTCATTCCCCAGTCTTTTAATGCGTTGTAAGCGTTAAGGGATTTCTCTGCATCGTTCTCATCATCTTCGAACTTAAACTCTACCTGATATCCGTTGATTCCGCCGTCTTCATTTACTTCGTTGATTGCAAGCTCTGTTGCATTCTTTACAGCCTGTCCGTAAATTGCTGCTGCACCGGTTACAGGTCCGATTCCACCAATTTTGAATGTAGCATCATCAGCAAATACAGATACAGGTGCAACTGTTGTCATTACCATTGCTGCTGCCGCAGTAACACTGAGTACTTTTTTCAGGTTTTTCATAATAATAATCCTCCTTTTATTTTGTCAGTCCTTTCGTCCCTCTTGTGGCACATAAGATTAGCTTCTGTTACCATTCACCTCACTTAAGTTCCGCAAGATCATTTATTATGTAAAGGAACTGAAAAGTAACAAAAAGCCAACTGGGTTCCCAGCCGGCTTTGGCTTCCTGACACTTTATTATATTGCTGTTTTAAATTATAGCACCATATATTTGACCATGCAAGGAAAACTTTATGGAAATTTAAGATTTTTCCGTCTTTCATGGACACTTGACCGCACTACGCACGCAACTTTGAGGGAATATTTTTATTCTGCTGCAATAATAGCCAAACTTTTTCAACAAAAAAAAGGTACACACGGAAATCTTTACGACCTCCTGTGTACCTCTAATCTTACGACTCTTTAAAACCGTCAATTAAGCAAATGCTTTTTTAGCGATTTCAGCAAGTGCTGCAAATCCTTCTGCATCGTTTACTGCGAGTTCAGCAAGCATCTTTCTGTTGATGTCGATGTTTGCAACTTTCAGTCCGTGCATCATTTTGCTGTAGGATAATCCGTTCATTCTAGCTGCTGCATTGATACGAGCGATCCAAAGCTGTCTGAACTGACGTTTTTTCTGCTTTCTTCCTGCATAAGAGCTAGCAAGTGCTCTCATTACAGACTGTTTAGCAACTCTATACTGTTTGGAACGGGCTCCTCTGTAGCCTTTTGCCAGTTTTAATGTACGATTATGTTTTTTCTTTGCGTTTAATCCGCCTTTAATTCTTGCCATTTCTTAAATTTCCTCCTGTTCGTCTATCTTCAATGAATACTTCTTATAAATATGGTAATGCTTTCTTCATGCTCTTAACATTAGTAGAATCAACAACAGTAGATTTTCTCAGATTTCTTTTTCTCTTCTGAGATTTCTTTGTTAAGATATGGCTCTTATAAGCTTTATTTCTTACTAACTTTCCTGTACCTGTTTTTTTGAAACGCTTTGCTGCTGCTCTACAAGTTTTAATTTTTGGCATTGTAATTTCCTCCTTGATCTGTATCTCTATTATATTTAACGCTTTTCCGTTAAAAACATTGTCATGCTTCTGCCTTCAACCTTCGGTGCCTTCTCCACTGTTGCCACATCTGCAAGTTGTTTTGCAAAATCATCCAGCACATGTTTGCTGCTCGCCATATGTGCCATCTCTCTTCCACGGAAACGTAAGGTTACCTTTACTCTGTCACCCTTGGAGAGGAACTTTCTGGCGGCGTTGACTTTCGTATTCAGGTCATTGGTATCAATGTTTGGTGAAAGTCGCACTTCTTTGACATCGATGGTCTTCTGCTTTTTCTTGGCTTCTTTTTCTTTTCTTGCAAGCTCGTAACGGTATTTACCATAATCGATGATCTTACATACCGGTGGTTTCGCCTGCGGGGCAATTTTTACCAGGTCAAGCCCTGCCTCCTGAGCTTTGAACATTGCTTCTTTCGCGGACATGATTCCAAGCTGTTCTCCGTCCGAACCGATTAAGCGTACCTCTTTGTCTCTGATCTGTTCGTTAATCATTAAATTGCTAATTGTAGTGCACCTCCATACCTGTTAGATAGATTCTAATGACTTCTCGTCGCCCTCATATTTTACGCAAAAAAAGCGTGGACAAAATCCACACTCTGTTATCACACTCATTGCCTTCATCATTCTTCCCGGTCTCGCTCAGACAACCTATGCAATACCTCAAAATGATCTCAATGATTCCTGTGTAATATAAACCCAAGCCGCTGACTAAATGCGCTGAGGTGAGAGTGGAACTCTGCTTTGTTTTCTCACGTACTCATATATAATACCATGTTTCATACCGTACGTCAAGTATTTTTTTCATTTTTTAACTGAATATCTCTTCCATATAAATTGTGATAATTTATCCCTTTGAATAACAATTAATTTGTCTTTCCATATTGGGAACAGAATAAACAGAAACGTATATTTTCTTTAAAACCGCACATCCTATCTCTGAAACTTATTTTAATATTTCAGGAGGATATAACTATGACAATTCTTAAATGTTCAGCAATCAAATGTGTCTACAACAAAGATCAGCTCTGTTCCAAAGGTGAAATCGATGTAACAGGCGAAAACGCTACAAGTGCAAATGAAACAAGCTGCGGAAGTTTTCAGGAGCGTACCGGAAGTTCCATGACTAACAGTTTCACAAATGGCTGTGGATGTGAAAAGATTCAGATTGACTGCAAAGCTCACAACTGTACCTATAATGATGACTGCAAATGTACTGCTTCCTCTATCCAGGTAGATGGTTCCAATGCACAGGCATCCTGCGATACTAAGTGTGATACCTTCCAGTGCGGCTGCGGAACCTATTAAAAGCTCAAATTTATATAGTCTGACCCAAAAGAGACATGTCCATAATCCGGACATGTCTCTTTATATTTACACATTTAAAACTCAACTATTACCTATCTGTTCTTTAAGAAATCCGGAATCTGGATATCTTTTTTCTGAACAGTGCTGGACGGTGTCTTAGCTGCTCCAAATGGTGTAGCATTCATAGTCGGAAGGCTGAAGCTAGGCATGCTCATGTTGCCCGCTGTTGTAGCTCCGGTTGTTGTGCCTGTTGTTGAAGAAGGTCTTCTTGCACCAAAGGAAGAAGCTGTGCTTCTTTTTCCGAAAGGGG
>OLNF01001375.1_pt1 | contig 20869 bp, 16 predicted proteins | sample 1673061 | NCBI WGS metagenome assembly OLNF01 (sample SAMEA3136751, study PRJEB25190) | human gut metagenome
GCATTCAAATTGTTTTCGAGGAACGCTATGAGCATTCTCGGCGGAGCAACAACGGCCCGGAGCATCTCAGACAAAGCCTAAAGTTGCATCCGGAACTCATGGAAATGCATCCGGACTAAACGAGTATGAGTTGACACTTCAGGTTTCTTTGAAACTGAGAGATGAGCTTCAGGCACGTGGATATCAGGTTTATATGATCCGCGAGACACATGATGTCAATATCAGCAATGCAGAACGCGCACAGATGGCAGCCAATCAGGGAGCAGATATTCTGGTTCGCATCCATGCCAATGGATCTGATAATACATCCGTTGCAGGAGCACTGACGATGGCACCGTCCAACAGCAATCCGTATCTGGGAAAAAGTGTGATCAGTGCCAGCCAGACACTGTCAAGAAAAATAGTAGACTGTTTCTGTGCAGCTACAGGAGCTAAAAACCAGGGTGTAATGCAGACGGATACCATGAGTGGCATCAACTGGAGCTCCATTCCGGTGAGTATCGTTGAAATGGGATACATGACCAATCGTACAGAAGATCTGAATATGGCAAGCACTTCTTATCAGACAAAAATGGTACAGGGTATCGCTAACGGTATCGATGCTTATTATGGAGCATAAGTAATTATCCGGCAGGTATTATTCTGCGGGGTGTTTTGACTCGGAACTGCGAAGGTAATGAGCAGTTCCGAGCATAAAAGAAAAGAGAGCAGGACGTAACTATGTCACAAGTAATATTATTTGACCTGGATGGAACATTGACAGAGTCCGGAGAGGGCATTATTAACTGTGTGCAGTATGCACTGGAAAAACTGGGAAAAAAAGAAGAACATCCGGAAAATCTGCAGTGTTTTATCGGTCCTCCTTTAAAAGAACAGTTTATGAAATATGCAGGTCTCGGCGAGGAAGAGGGAGAAAAGGCAGTTGTATATTACCGGGAACGGTATACTACAACGGGAATATTTGAAAACCGTCTGTATCCGAAGATTCCGGAATTACTGGAACTTCTGAAAATTAATAATAAGATCCTTGCTGTGGCATCGTCTAAACCGGAGGTCTACGTAAAACAGATTCTGGAGCATTTTCAGATTGCAGATTATTTTACTGCGATTGTGGGAAGTGAACTTGACGGAAGAAGAACGGAGAAGGCGGAGGTTATTGAAGAGGCTTTACGGCGGATGCATCTGGAAGAAGAACGGGACAAGGTTCTTATGGTAGGCGATCGGAGTCACGATGTACAGGGTGCCATAAGCTGTGGTCTGCAATGTATCGGGGTTGCCTACGGATACGGAAGCCGGGAAGAACTGGAAAAAGCAGGTGCTGTCTATATCGCAGACAGTGTGGAAGATCTGGGAATCCTTGCCAGTCCGAACGATGAAGAAACCACAGAAAATGTTGAATCTGTGCGGAATATTATTCCGGACAGAGAAAAAGTGAAGAAATATGAAATACCGGAGACACGGAAACTGGGAAAAGAAGAAAAAGAAATGCCGGAACCTGCGAAAAAAAAGGAAAAATTCCGGTATTCCACGGCCGGACAGATCTGGCGTCTGATTTATCCGTTTTTGATTCATTATGGAGCCACACTGCTTGCAACGATCGCTTTATATCTGGTATATCTGATACAGGCGGGCGGACTGCAGGAGACTGCCAGTGCCGGACAGCGTCTGATCAACAGTACGTTATATGTTACTCTGATCGGTGATCTTACAGCAGCGATGATCCTGTATCTGTTTTACCGGAAAGATCAGATGCATCGGAAAGAAGGATTCAGTGGAACAGGAAAAGCTTTTGTGTGGGCACCTCCGGTGATCTGGTTCAGTGTGATCATCCTGGCAATTGCCACAGGACAGTTTTTAAATGATCTGATCAATGGATTGCATCTGAACGATCTGTTTACTGGCTACAGTGAGGTGTCTGAACAGGCATTTTCCGGACAGCCGGTGGGCCTTATGATTCTGGTAGTGGGAATTATCGGACCCATCTGTGAAGAACTGATGTTTCGCGGAATCGTATTCCACAGACTGAAAGACTGGGTCAAACCACAGGCAGCAATTGTAATATCTGCGTTATTATTCGGTATCTATCATGGCAATGTTGTACAGTTTTTTTATGCAACATGTATGGGTGTGATGCTTGCGATCATCTATGATAAAACCGGAACTTTGTGGATCAGCATCGTTGCACATATAGCAGCAAATCTGTGGAGCCTTTTCGGAAGCAGTTTCTGGAGCAGTCTGTGGCAGCAGATTCCGGCAGGAATGCTTTGCAGTATTATGATAGAAATTTTGTTATGTGTGATTCCGACATACTGGTTATTTGGATATAAAAGAAAATAAAAAAAAGACTTGTAACCGAAAAAAGCTTATGCTATAATCACAACGATGCATAAAACACCCGTGCCGATTCCGAGAAGGTGCCTGAAAACAGGTCTCGAAAAGAATGAGAAGTACGGGGAAGATTAAAACCAAAAAAGGAGATTGAAATCATGAGCGTTATTTCAATGAAACAGTTACTGGAAGCCGGTGTACATTTTGGACACCAGACAAGAAGATGGAACCCTAAAATGGCAGAGTACATCTACACAGAAAGAAACGGAATCTACATTATCGACCTGCAGAAATCCGTTGGAATGGTAGATGATGCTTATAAAGCTGTATCTGACATCGCTGCAGAAGGCGGCACAATCCTGTTCGTTGGTACAAAGAAACAGGCTCAGGATGCTATCAAAGTTGAAGCAGAGCGTTGTGGAATGTACTATGTAAACGAAAGATGGTTAGGTGGTATGCTGACTAACTTCAAAACTATTCAGAGCAGAATCGCTAGACTGAAAGAGATTGAAGCTATGCAGGAAGACGGAACATTTGATGTTCTGCCGAAGAAAGAAGTTATCGCACTGAAAAAAGAGCTGGATAAACTGCAGAAAAACCTGGGCGGAATCAAAGACATGAAGAGAATCCCGGATGCAATCTTTATCGTAGATCCGAAAAAAGAGAGAATCTGTGTTCAGGAAGCTCATACTCTTGGAATCCCGCTGATCGGTATCTGTGATACCAACTGTGATCCGGAAGAACTGGATTATGTTATCCCGGGTAACGATGATGCTATCCGTGCCGTAAAACTGATTGTTTCCAAAATGGCAGATGCTGTTATCGAAGCAAATCAGGGTGCAACAGGCGAGGAAGAATTCGTTGAAGAGGCTGTTGAAGAGGCAGTAGAAGAGTAAGATTTTGTATCCATTCAGCTGTCGGAGGGGTATTCTCCGGCAGCTGAGTAACTGTAAAAACTCAATTTTAGGAGGAAATCATAATGGCTATTACAGCAGCAATGGTAAAAGAATTAAGAGAAATCAGCGGCGCTGGTATGATGGACTGTAAGAAAGCTCTTACAGCTACCGAAGGTGATATGGACAAGGCTATGGAATTCCTGAGAGAAAAAGGTCTTGCAACTGCACAGAAAAAAGCAAGCAGAATCGCAGCAGAAGGTATCGTAATGCTGAAAGTTGCAGAAGATTCCAAAAAAGCTGTCGCTGTAGAAGTAAATGCTGAAACTGACTTCGTTGCTAAAAACGAAAAATTCCAGGCATACGTTGCACAGGTTGCTGAGCAGGCTCTGGAAACAGAGGCAGCAGATATCGATGCATTCCTGGCTGAGACATGGAAATTTGATACAACCAAAACTGTAAACGAAGCTCTGGCTGGACAGGTTGCAGTAATCGGCGAGAACATGAAGATTCGTCGTTTCCAGAAAGTAGAAGAAACAGAAGGTTTCGTAGCTTCCTATACTCATATGGGTGGAAAAATCGGTGTTCTGGTTGACGTTGTAACAGACGTTGTAAACGATGAAATCAAAGAGATGGCTAAGAACGTAGCTATGCAGATAGCAGCTCTGAACCCGAAATATACAAATAGATCCGAAGTAAGCGAAGAGTACATCGCTCACGAAAAAGAAATCCTGATGGCTCAGATCCAGAACGACCCGAAAGAGTCCCAGAAACCGGAGAAAGTTATTCAGGGTATGATCAGCGGACGTATCAATAAAGAACTGAAAGAAATCTGTCTGCTGGATCAGGTTTATGTTAAAGCAGAAGACGGAAAACAGTCAGTAGAAAAATATGTTGCAGAAGTTGCAAAAGCAAATGGTGCAAACGTTACCATCAAAGGCTTTGTTCGTTACGAGACCGGTGAAGGTATCGAAAAGAAAGAAGAAGATTTTGCAGCAGAAGTTGCAAAACAGATGAACGCATAATCTTACAGTTCGCATAAGAATCTGAACCGTATGATTAGCATGTAAATCAACGAAAAACCTTGAATTTCCTATGAAAATGGGATAATTCAAGGTTTTTTTGCGTGTTGGGGAATAAATTTTGACTTATCGTAAATTATCGCTATTTATGTATGGAATTGGGTAAAAGTTGGGGAGTGAGTTGGGGAATTTCAATTCCCCAACTGGTGTGTGAAACTTCGCCTCATTCTTCTGAAATAAGTAGGCGAAGATTGCCTGTTTTATTTTGTTGGGGAGTAGTGTAATTACCCAATATTTACCCAACTTTTAACGTATGATAGCGTAAGATTCCCCAACTTTTCATAAACTATCGTGGAAATATTTTCCGATTAATGAAAAGAGAAATTGAGATTATAATAGAGAAAAGTTAGATGGTGAGGTATATTATAGAATACTTTGTTTCCTAGCATGAGAAAGTCACAAAACAGGTGGTATAATTAAAAATGAAGAGCAAAAAGGCAGAATTGTGATATATTATATACGTTGAAAAAGTGTTTAATAAATTTGGAATCGTTGACTAAAGAATAACGAGGTAAAAGTATGGAAAAAGATGTTATATCAGAAGCTGATGATACAATAGTTATTGATGTTCCAGAGCAAAAGGAATATGTAATATCGATAGCAAATAATAGCTATAAGATAAAACCAATTTTTTCGATTTATGTTTATGAACAGTTAATAGAAGATATAAATGAGGAAAATTGGAAAAATAAAATTGCAAAAATTCTACAATTGGAAATAAATAAAACAGGGGAAGGTAGTCCAAGTATCAATGATATTTTAAACGATCCAACAGAACCATGTAAAAAATATATAAAGGTATTATTAGAACATAATAGGAAGTTGAAAGAATTCTATGACGAAAATCATGACGAAAACGATGAATATAAAAAATTTGAAAATGCGGTAAAACAGTATAATAAGTACACTTTTGAAAACATGAAAAGTGGAATGTTAGAAATACAGAAAAAAATTGCGACAATGAGAAATAATCTGTTTGCCCAAATCCAGAAATATGATTTTTCATCAGTATTTTCAGGGTTTAATGATATCGTTAGAGGTATTCAAAATCAGATAAGCGATTCCTTGGCAAAAATTAAAAGCTCATTACCAGAATTTAATTGGGATGATTGGAATGAGGGAATGAAGTATTGGGGCGAAAATGGATGGACAATAATTCCGCATGCACCTGCGGGTTTATTTAAAACAAAAATTGCTGATAAGTCGGAAAGAGATAAAATAGCTTTACGATATTTGAGAAAAAATGATATGGAAGATTTGTTTTCGAATTTACAAGGAATGCGACTAAATCATAAGGATTTAAATGAAGCTATATATTGTTATAATAATAAGTGTTATAAGGCTTGTGCGATGATATTGTGTTCTATGATAGATGGAATGATATATAAACGTCAGCCAGTTAAAAAGGGAAGTAGGAGAAAAGGCGATAGTAGATTTTTTGAAAAAATAAAAAAACTTTTTGAAAAGTGCAGCATTTTGCGTGTTTCGGTCGTATTACATTATGAAGAGAGAATAAAACCGCCGACGGCTCAGAGGGAAAGATTCCGAAAGAACCGCCGACGGCAGAAAAGATGATATAAAAATTACAGTTCCACAAACGGCAATACCGATTTTGTTGCAAAGTCTTTAGCCGCAGAGAATTCATATCCGTGCACCATAACTTCAGTAATTTGTCAACATAAAACAAAAAATAAATATATCGCAAAAAAGACTTTACAAATTGAGAATCGTATGATATCATAAAAATGCAAATCAAACTGCGAAAGGGGTTATGTTTATGAAAAAAATTATATCCGTTTTAATTCTGTTGTCATTGGCACTGTCCCTTGGCGTTGTTCCGTCGTCTGCGGCTTCGACGAGAAGCGGAAAATGCGGAAAAGATTTGACATATAATTTTAACGGAGCCACCGGAGAGCTTGTGATCTCCGGCACGGGTCCCATGTACGATTATACATTTGACAAAGAGATGCACGGTATTGAAGCATGGTACGATTCCGCTATTGAATTGCCTGAGTGGTATGACGTAAGGAAAGAGATAAAATCCATAGTCATGGAAGAGGGAGTAACCTCTGTCGGAACAGCGGCGTTTCAGTTTACCGAGAATCTTGCCGAAGTAAAATTCCCGAAAAGTCTTGAGAAGTTATCGTGGTATGCATTTTACGGCACCGGACTTAAGAATCTTGTTATTCCCGAAACAATCAAGAGCATATGTGTTAAAGCATTCGCAAAATCAGCCCTTGAAAGCGTTACCTTGCCGAAAAATATCAACTCGGTAGCTTTCTCTGAACCTACATATGATTGCTCACATGCATGGTTTGATGGTTGTACAAAGCTGCATACTGTGGTGATTCAAAAAGGAGAGAAGAATCTTGAAGCCTCGGATTTGTTTAACAGATGTTCTTCGCTGAAAAAAGTGACTGTGCCGGATGGGGTTGAATACATAGACCCGAGCTTCTTTGCCGGTTCGGGGATTGAAGAGATATACCTCCCGGCAAGCCTGAAGAGTTTCGGTGTGTTTGCTGCTTTTTATGGCTGCGAGAATATAAAGAAGATCGTTGTGGATCCGGAAAACAAGTATTTTACGGTATCCGGCGGCGCCCTGTACAGCTACGATAAAAGTAAGCTTATTCGTGTTTTCGGCGGAGTTGAAGAATTCACGCTTTCTTCCGCAACCACGATGATATACGACGATGCTTTCTTGAGTGCTTCCGATATCAGAAAATTTGCGGTGGAAGCCGGAAACCATAAATTTGGCGTGGACAAAGAAGGAATTCTTTTTGAATACGGCTATGGCGACATTGTCGCCTGCCCGAGAAAGGGCGTCAACAGCATAAAAATAGACGGGGGGCAGGGGAGAAAGATAAGACCGTGTGCCTTCACGGGATGTGAGATAAAAGAGATCACATTCAGCGGAAATATTTCGTTTAGTATACACAGTTGGTACGGAATCGAGAAGGTAAGATGCGAATCGGGCATAAGCTTCAGCAAGCCGAAAGGGTATTCGTATAATTTCCATTCGGGCAGCTTCCCCGATCTTAAGCAGATCGATGTTGTCGATGAAGAGATCGACGAGCAGATATGGAATATGAAGGGACGCCGCACGGATGTGATAATCAACTTCTGCTGCGACACTCCGGCTGAGTTTATGGGCGACGTAAACAAGGACAGCGTTGTTGATATGAAGGACTGCGTTACCCTTATCAGAGCGACGCTCGGTTGGAATGAGCCGATCTACGGAAATGCGTCCGATATGAACGGCGACGGAAAATACGGCATGGCTGACGTGATCATGCTCATACGCAAGCTGGTCAACAGCTGAGGCAATAGCTTAGGCAAACAGCTGCCGACGGCGGGAGGAAGCAAGGGCTTCTTCCGAAACCGTCGGCAGTTTGGTTTTGGCGAAAGAAAAAGCGAACCGCCCGGCGGTTCGCTTTTCGTAATATTCGATCGGTTCTATCTTCTTCCTTTGGGGAGATAATCCCTCGCCCAGCTTTCGCTCATTTCCTCTATGGTTTTCGGGAATTTGACCTCTGAAAGCGAGAACACCGTTACATCGTCCTCGCCGATATACCCGAGATATGTGGGCGTTCCTTTGTTTTTGTATGCTTCGATGATCCTGTCGATCATGAGGCTGTAACGCTCTTTTATCTTGCCGATCTCGGCAGCGTTCCCCTCGTCGAGGGCGCGGAAGTAGCTTGAATAGCATCCTTCGTAGTACATATGAACCGTCATTCTCTTCGCGCGATCCTCCTGACGGGCGCTTCCCGCCAAAGTGACGGCACGTTCGAGAAGCTCTGCCGAAAGATCGAAGTTGTCGGCATAATATTCGTCGTCGCGCATATAGTAACCGTTCGGCTTTGCGTATCCGTAGCCGTTGTAGTCCTCCCATGCCCACGAATCCCAGCACACGTCGGAACGAAGCTGCGCCTGCTGCAGAATATCGATGTACTCGAGAATGTATGTGTACCCGTCGCCGTATTCCCTTTCGAACAGATGATCCTTGAGCGCGTCGAATTCGCCGCGGGTCATGTCGGTATTCCATATAAGCTCATACACGAGCTGGAAATCAAGCCGCATAAAGCCGAAGCCGCTGTCGTCATGCTCCCACATCAGCCCTTTCACGCCGCAGTCGCGGAAGTACCTTACATTGTCGTATAATATATCGAATACGGAGAAGCGCTGAAGGTGACATTCGAGGGTGTAGAACCATATGTAGATGTTGTCGGACATATCGCACCATTCGCGGACCCAGCGCGCGAAATCGTCATTGCATATCGTCGGCTGTTCGGTCACCGCGCGGACGGGAAAGCGGTTGCGGCAGTCCTCTCCGGTCAGGGTGTGCTTCACGCAGCACCAATCCATTGCGAACGTGACCCACACATTTTCGGCGGGGTGGGTTTTACACGGAATCTGGCTTCCGAAATATGCGAAGCATTTGTATTTGAGCTTTGCGTATTCGGGATCGCGTTCCTCCATATTTTCCGCAAGTGCGTTCATCCAGCGGATCACGACTCCCGACACGGAGCCTTCTTCCTTGATCACTTTCATGCAGTCGGCGCAGCGGCAGTAAGTTCCGTTGTCGCTCTGCCCGAGGTTGATATCGAGAAGATCCTTGCCGACCGTCAGTCCGGCGGAGACCCATAGCCTGATAAATGCCTCAACATTGTCGCACACGTTCATGAATTTGTTTTCGTTTGTGTAGCATATCTGCACCGACGGATTGCCTTCGATGAGGTCGCTGTGATTTGCGTATGAGATGATGCCGTAAGGATGAGTGGACACCGATCGGTCCGTCTCAAAATCCTCGAATACGGCGGAGTTCGCCATGCGAAAGTAATCAAATGCGGGGACAGCGCAGCTTTCGGTATCGGCGGGAACGTCGATGTGCTCCGCTTCGTGGAGCAGGCTCTCGCCGCCGGAGAGGCTTTCCCAGCCGCATTCGTTTTCGAGGAAGCGGTAAACGCCGTTCAGGCATCCGTCCTCGGAGCCGCCTTCGATGATGAGCGAATCCCCTTCGAAAAAGTAGCGGTAGCCGTGAAGCCCGAGCTCCTCGGAACGGCGAAGCTCGATGCGCGGTGACGCGTCGGACTCTCCGCAGACGAGCGCAAGGCTCGCTCCGCAGGCTTTGGCGATAAGCCTTTGAAGATCGGCGGCGGCATACTGCATGTAGCTGTTTGCGCTGCTCCTTAATTCGGGATCGCTTTCGGGATACACCACGGTGTATTCCGAAATGTCGCGTCCCGCAAGCGTCAGCTTCTTGATACGGTAGCCTTCGTGATAGGTGATGTTGAAATCCGTGCCCTTTCCGAGATCGACGGCGTTTGCGTATTTGCGCACGGCGATGTCGGCGCCGACGGATGTTTTGGCGGCGATGACGATCCCGTTCCCGTCGCGCTTCAATATGTAGCCGTCGTTCTCAAATGAGGACATGTCGAATCCCGCACTGTCTCCGACCGATATGTAAACGCGGTCGCGGAGTGATTCTCCGAGGCGATCTGTCAGCCAGACGGCACAGTCCTCGGCATCCGAGGAGGAAACGGAGATCTTGTCGGAGTAGTGCTTTTCGGGGCGCGCGGCACATGACGATAATGCCGACAGGAGAAGTATCAGACCGAGAAACAACGCGCATATTCTTTTCATAAATTCACCTTACCTTTCGTGCTTTGCGTTGGATAAATCGGCGGAAAACAGGAACAGATAACAGAACTTATACGATAGATTAATACTAATATATCATTATATTATATAATTGTCAATCTTTTTGAAACAATTTTATTCTTCCGGGGAATCTTTTCCGCGCTTTGCGCGGAGGCGGGAGAGAGCCTGCGCGATAAGCTTTATGAGCGAGTCCGCGCCCGCGATGATTAGAAGCATCCCGAATGCCGGACGGAGCGCGGACGACGGGATGTACTTGCCGCAGAGCGCGCCGACCGCTCCTCCCGATACGGCGGGGATCATCAGGCGGAGAAACAGCGCTTTGTCCACTTTCCGCCGTCGGAGATGGACCGCAGCCGCCGCAAGCCCGGAGCATATGAAGAAAATGAGATTGACAAGCCGCGCGTCGCCCTGATTCATCCCCTTCGCTATGACGAGATATGTTACGAGCAGTCCGGCTGATCCGATCCCCATTCCGCAGGCGGCGCCGAGCGCAAAATATACCGCAATACCGATCATTCCGAATCTGCTCCTTTCTTTTCAAAATTCCGCTGCGTCACATAAGCATCCGTATCCCCGCCCATATTGTGATCGCAGCGAACGCTCCCTTCAGAATGATCGTGTTCACCCTGTCGCACAGGACGCCTCCCGAGATCCCGCCCGCGCAGCCTGCGGCGAGCACCGTCGGCAGCTCGGAGAAATCGCTGTATTCTCCCCGAAGCGCGTATACGGCGGCTGACACCGCGGATACCGCGATCATTATGAAAAGGGTGCAGGCGTAGTTGTCGCGGATCGCGTCGCCGCCCTTCTTCGGATTCACTTTTGCCGTGATGCGGTTCAGCACGATCCCGCCGAGCGCGCCGAAAACGCCGCTTGCAAATCCGCCGAGCGCGGCGAGCGCACCTGAGGTGCATTTTCTCATTTTCCCACCCTTTTCCCCCATATTTTATATGCTTGCTTATTTTGTCCTTTTGTGATATAATGTATACGGATATTTATGCCGCCGTGCAAGCCCGGCGGTTTTCGGGCAATTTTAACTTGTCCGGCGATCCGACGGACTGCCGCATGAATACATAGCACCGACCGCCGTGCTTCGGTGTGATCGGCGGAGCGCAGGTATGGTGCGATTTCTTTCGCTTGCGTGATAGTCGGCAAGACGGATCGACGGAGCTTTGGATGTCGGCTTTTAAGTCGATCTCACACGCATTGCCTTAAATAAAAATACTGATTATGAGGGATGTAAGATGGGTCAGAAAAAGACCTCGCAGAATAAGTCGGGAAAATACAGAGCAGTACCCAAGGGAAACGGCAAAGGAAAAAGCACCGCCGCGAATAAGCGGGATTCGGGAAAAAGCGATGCTTCGCTTTCGCTTTTCATCATGCCCGTCGTTCTCGTGATACTTGCGATAGTTGTCGCAATATCGCTTATTTCCGGCGAGAATTCGGGCGTAGTCGGACGTGCCGCCGCTCGCGTGCTTTTCGGACTTTTTGCACGCTGCGCGTACCTGATACCCGTGTATCTTTTCATGTTCGGCGTGTTTTACCGCCGGCTCGTCGAAAAGCGCGCGCTCGGAAAGCGCGCGGTGATATGCACGGCGGTGCATGTCCTGACATCGATGCTGTGCCATGTCGCATTCGGCGGCGCGCACACGCTATCCGTGAAGGAGCATTACGAAGGCGGGATCGCGCACGTCGGCGGCGGTGTCGTCGGTTCGCTTCCGGGGGAGCTTCTTTGGCGCGGGCTCAACATATGCATGGTGATAATACTGGTCGGCGCGCTGCTGATTCTCATTCCGCTTCTTTTCGGGATAACACCGAAGGCGCTTTACGAGAAGATCGCATACCGTGTGCGCCTTGCAAGGCTCAAGCAGCTCGATATGCGTGAAGAGCGTGCGCGTCAGGCGGAAGAGCTTCGCCGCGCCGAGCGCGCAGCGGGCGTCGTCGGATACGGCAAGTACAAGCCCGAGCAGCTTTTGATTCAGACCGAATCTACTGCGAATGATGAGAAGAAAAAACGCCGCCCGATGGATACGGAGCTTGATCCGGAGGATGAACTCGGTGCGAAGCCGTTTGTCGATCCCGCGGCATATGAGGCGGCGGAGAAGGAGAAGCTTTTTGAGGGAAGCCGCGTCGAGATGACCGATGTCGGAGACGAAGGAGCCCCTTCGGCGGGCGATGAGCACGTCGGAGAAGCGTCGGATGCGGCAGACAAAACTTCGCGCGCGGATGAAAATAAAGAAAATGAAGAAGGCGGAGGGGCGCTGACCGAGAGCATCGGCGCATCGGCGCAGGAGAACGGCGGAGAGATTGACCTGAGCGAGGTGTTCTCCGAAAGCAGTGACGAGGAGCTTGTCCGCCGGCTCAACAGCATGTACGGTCCGTCGGACGCGCAGTCCGCACCGTCCGCGCAGGTTGAGCTTGAGGTCGAACGCAGGCATATCACCGAGATCCCCATCGATAACGAAACGGTTCCGCCGGACGGCGGCGAGGATGCGGGCGAAGGTGTGACGACTGATCTGTACCCCGGAGACGCACTTTACAAATTCCCGCCGATCGAGATGCTCGCGGAGGATCCCGGCAAACGCGACCCGAATATAAAGCGCGAGATGGAGGAGAACGCGCGCCGCCTGACGGAGGCACTCGCAAGCTTCAACGTCAAGGCGACTATACAGGATTCCTCGCACGGTCCGACGGTAACGCGCTACGAGCTGTCCCCCGAATCCGGAACGCGCGTCAGAACGATTGCGAATCTTGTGGATGATATATCGCTTTCGCTTGCCGCTCCGGGCAGCGTGCGTATAGAAGCACCGATTCCAGGCAAGAGCGCCGTCGGAATCGAGGTGCCGAACAAGACGAGAAGCACCGTTTACCTGCGAAGTCTTATAGACAGCGCGGAATTTGCAAATAATAAGAGCAAGATCAACGTGGCTCTCGGCGAGGACGTCGCCGGACACGGGGTATTTTTCGATATAGCAAAGATGCCGCATCTTCTCATCGCGGGCGCGACCGGCATGGGTAAGTCGGTTTGCATAAACTGCGTTATAGTCAGCCTTCTCTATAAGGCGACGCCAGACGAGGTAAAGCTCATACTCATCGATCCGAAAAAGGTTGAGTTCAGCATGTACAACGCATTGCCGCATCTTCTTGTCCCCGTTGTGTCCGATCCGAAGAAGGCTGCCGGATCGCTTTCGTGGGCGGTCAATGAGATGGAGCGCCGCTTCTCTCTTATCGAGGAGGTCGGCATGAGGGATATTGCGGGATACAACCGCGTGGCGGAGAACGACGGAACGCGGGAAAAGATGCCGCAGATCGTCATAATCATAGACGAGCTTGCCGATCTTATGATGACCGCAAAGGACGCGGTCGAAAGCTCGATATGCCGCCTTGCGCAGAAGGCGCGCGCGGCGGGAATGCACCTTATCATAGGAACGCAGCGTCCGTCGGTCGATGTTATCACGGGACTTATCAAAGCGAATATCCCGTCGCGTATCGCCTGCACGGTCGCGTCTCAGACGGACTCGAGAACGATAATCGACCGCGGCGGTGCCGAAAAGCTCCTCGGACGGGGCGATATGCTGTTCAACCCCGTCGGCGCGCAGAAGCCGACGCGAGTTCAGGGCGCGTTCGTCTCCGAGCAGGAGGTCGAAAAGATCGTCGATTTCATAAAGGGCGAGACCGACGGTGAGGTGTCGTACAGCGACGAGATCAGCGCGGAGATCGAACGCGAAGCGCAGAAGTGTGCGTCGGACAAGAAGGGGCTTGCGGCGCAGGCTCTTCCCGGAGAGGGCGGAGAGGATGAGGATCCGATGCTCCGCGCGGCTCTCGAGCTTGCGGTGGAAAGTCAGAAAATATCGACATCCCTGATTCAGCGCAGACTCTCGCTCGGCTACGGACGTGCGGCGAAGCTGATCGACCGCATGGAGCAGCTCGGCTATGTCAGCGCACCCGACGGGCAGAAGCCGCGGGAGGTGCTCATCTCCAAGGAGCAGTTTATGGAGATGGTCATGCGTGATGACGAAATGAGGTAAAATGTACGCCGATCCGGACGGAGAGGCGGCGGAGGTTTGAAATGCCAAAGCTTATTGCAATAGAAGGACTTGACGGAAGCGGCAAGGGAACGCAGAGTCTGCTTCTTTCCGAAGCTCTCGAGAGGGAGGGGTACCGGGTTCGCACGATGAGCTTTCCCGATTACGAAAGCGAGGGAAGTGCGCCTGTGCGGATGTACCTCGGCGGCGAACTCGGAAAGAGCTCGGACGATGTGAATCCGTATGCGGCGTCGGTGCTTTTCTGCGCCGACAGAATAGTTTCGTGGAAAGCGAAATGGGAAAAGGAATTCACGGCTGACACCGTGATGATCGCCAACCGCTACACGACGGCGAATGCATATCATCAGCTGTCAAAGCTTCCGCGCGACAGATGGGATTCGTTTCTCGATTGGCTGTGGGAGCTTGAGTTTGAAAAGGTCGCCCTTCCCAAGCCCGATCTTGTCATATGCCTGATGAATCCGCCCGAATCCGCGATCGCGCTGATAGAGAAGCGATGCCGCGAGACGGGAGCGAAAAAAGATATCCACGAGGCGGATGCGGATTATCTGTTCCGCTGCTATGAGGCGGCAAGGTATGTCGGAGAAAAGTGCGGCTGGACGATGCTTTCGTGCGTTGACGGCGAAGGCAGCATAATTTCCCGCGAGGCGATGCACGAGGCGATAGCCGAGGCGGTACGCGGAGTTCTCTGATATGTGCCGGATATCGGTCAGAGAGTTCACGCCGCGGGATTTTCCCGAAAGCGTTTACGAAATCTGGCACGAAGCCTTCGGCGACAGCCGCAGTGAGATCGGGCACATTCTTTCCGCGTCATCCGCAATATTTACGGCTTCGGTGGATGATCGCGCGTCCGCGGAGAGGTCCGCGCCTTCGGATCGCAGCGGAGAAAACTTCCCCGATGAGGAAAACACGCGCGCCGATGAGGATGACGCAGAAGATTCGCACTGTGCCGGAATGCTCTGCACCTTTACCGTTTCGCTGAACGGCGCGCGCGGCGCATACATCTATGCGGTGTGTACCCGCCGCAGATACCGCGGCATGGGTGTGATGCGCACTCTTCTCACCGCCGTTCTCGGGATTCTCAGAAGCCGTGGAATGTCGTTTGCGTTTCTCGTTCCCGCGCGGCGCGAATATTTCCCGATGTATGAAAAGCTCGGATTTGATATCTGCGTTCCGGGGCTTTCGGGGACGCCCGGATGCGGCGGCGTGCGCACCGCCGTCGGGATTGAGGATTTCGCCGCGCTCCGTCCGACAGCGTTCGACGGAGATTTCGACAGGCTGTATTCGCTGTATCTTTCATCGCCGCAGGTGTCGCCGACGAAGGGAAAAGCGCTGTTCCGGCTTTCGCTTGAGGAATACGCAGACGGCGGAATATGCTATACGCGGGCGGGCGGAGACGATGCAGAGCCGGACGGATACGTTATTTTTGAGCCAAATAGTAAAAAAAGCATAAATATTTTGGAAATTCGCAGATGTTACGGCGCGAAGCGTGGTATAATAGACGCAGGACTTGCTTCGCAAGTCACCGGGGCAGATGCCCCGCCGTGCGGTTGCACGGCTGCGTCATTGACGGACTCGCAAAAATGCCCTTGCAAGCAAGCATTTTTGCATCGTGGTATAATATCTTCGGAGGTGTTTGCCGGGGAGGCAAACACCGGGGCGAATGCCCCTTTCGCGCATTCGCGCGACCTCGATATTGACGGCCTCGCGGAAATGTCCTTGCAAGCAAACATTTCCGCTCGTGGTGAAATAGGCGTAGAAACCACTCCGCAAGTCACCGGGGACGGGAAGTCTCCCGAAGTCGGCAGCACAGGCAATATCTTCTGTGATGCGGCTCATGCGGACGGTGATTTCGGTGCCTCCGATGAGGATCGGACTGCGGCGCAGGTCGGGCAGGCGGCGCACGGTCCTTATGTCGACGGGGAATCATGCGAACCGGAGCCGGACACGACTTTCGATCACACACACTGCTCCTTCGACGGCGGCGATGCGCCTATATATAATATGGGAAGAATTATTTTCCCGGCGGAAAAGCAAAAGGCGCTTTTCGCCTGCTTCGGAGGCTTTCGACCGGGTGAGATTACCGTTGATATGTTTATGGAACTTTGATTCGCTGTGATGCGGTATAAAGAAAGGCAGGTCATATTATGGTATATGTATTTCTTGCGGACGGCTTCGAGGAGATCGAGGCTCTGACCCCGATCGATATTCTCCGCCGCGCCGGAGTTTCAGTGACTTCGGTAGGCGTGACCGGCAAGACCGTCACGGGCTCTCACGGGATCTCCGTTGAGGCGGATATCACTGAAAGCGAAGCCGCGGACGCGCTCTCCCGCGCGGATATCGAAGCGGTCGTTCTTCCCGGAGGAATGCCGGGAGCCGACAATCTGAATGCATCGTCTGTTGTCGAAAAGTACATTTCGGCGGCGAAGGACTGCGGAGCGTTCATCGCGGCGATATGCGCGGCGCCGTACATTCTCGGCATTCGCGGAATGCTGAGCGGAAAGATGGCGACCTGCTTCCCCGGATTCGAGGACAGGCTCGAGGGCGCGCAGTACTACGACTGCGACGTTATACGCGACGGGGAGATAATAACCGGACGCGCGATGGGTGCGGCAACTGAGTTTTCGCTCGAGCTTGTTGACGCGATAAAGGGAGAAAGCGCGGCAAAGGAAATGCGGGAGAAGATACTCGCATGACGCCGTCTCCTTCCGTGAAGCAGCAGAAGAACGAGATACGCTCGCTTTTCCGCGAAAAACGGAGGAGCATGAGCCCCGGAGAGAGAAAAGAGCGCGACACATCCCTTGTAAACGCCGTGCTGTCTATGGTCAGCTTCCGATTTGCGGAGTATGTGCTGATGTACGCGCCGCAGCCGGAGGAGATCGACGTGACCGAAGTCGCGCGCCGCGCGCTCTCCCTCGGAAAGCGTGTGTTCTTTCCGAAATGCGATACGCTCAGCTGCACCATGGAATACCGCGAGATAAAGGATCTCGGCGAGCTTTCGCCGGGAGCGTACGGGATCTCGGAGCCGCCTGCGTGTGCGGCGCTGTACGAGCCGGATCGCATGGGAAAAAGTGCGCTGTGCCTGATTCCCGGTATAGTGTACGATCGACGCGGATACCGCATCGGATACGGGAAAGGGTTTTACGACAGATACCTTTCGGGATTCAGCGGATGCAGCGCGGGCGTGGTTTACAGCGACTGCATAATTCCCGCAGTCCCGCGCGGAAGATTTGATGTGAAGGTTGATATTCTTATTACCGAGAAGGGTGTGAGGATGACGAGTGAAAACTAAACCGACGGTTGCGGCGCCGATACTGCTTACGGCGGTGTTTCTGCTCTGCGCGATGATACGGCTGATTCCGCAGAATGCGTTCGGCGAGGGGAACAACCCGTATGTTTCCGTTTCGCTTTTGCAGCTTGCCGTGTTTGCCGTTCCGGCCCTTATATTCATGAAGCTGCGCTCGGACGGATACACAAAAAAGCTTCGCCTGCGGCTGCCGAAGCAGCGCCATGTGCTTTTCACGGTCAGCGCCGCCGTCGTTATGATACTTTCGTCGGTGCTGCTCAATTATCTCATGCTTTCGCTTTTTCCGGATTCGTACACATCGTCCGCACAGTTGTATATGTCCGCATCCTCCGGGAGCGTGCTCGGCGGGGTGTATGCGATAGTTGCGTTTGCGATTCTCCCGGCGTTATGCGAGGAATTTCTGTTCCGCGGAATAATTATCGCCGAGTACGAGAGCGTGGGAGTCGCCGCCGCAGTGCTGTTCTCGTCGCTCACCTTCGCAATGTCGCACTTCAGCTTTGTAAGGCTTCCGGTATATCTCTTTGCCGGACTTTGCCTCGCACTCATACTTTATGTGACAAAATCGCTTTTCGCCGCCATGATAGTACACGCGGCGTTCAACACGTTTTCAATGCTCGGTGAGGAGCTTTGCTACAGAATAATCCACCGACAGGGTGCAGTGATGTTCATATTCGCGCTTTCCGTGCTTCTTGCGGTTTTTCTGATAATATGCCTCGGTCAGGCCGAGAGAATATATTCCTACTACGGGGCGACGGACGCCGATTCTTCCTACCGCACGGAAAAGAAAAAACGCTTAAGTCCGGTTTCTGCCGTTCTTTCACCGCCTTTTCTCGCACTCTGCGCGCTCTACATAATAATGGGCGCGATATCCTGAGATTATTCGCAGACCAAGCGAAAGGAAATACCGATGGAAATAAACCCGAACAATAGAAATATACCCGCATCGGATGAGGGACGCACTCCCCCTCCGGTGCGCCGCGCGGTTCCTCCCGCATCTTCTGCGGGAGATCGCAGCGCATCGGAAGGCATCGTAAGAAATGCCGCCTCTCACGAGCCGGGCGCATCGGAGGGAAGGCGTATTCCGGGAACGGCACCGCGCGCGGACCGAACCGAAGCCGCACCTCGCCGCACAAGGGAGATTCCCTCGCAAAGCCCCGAACGCAGACAGCCGATGTCCGACGCGCAGAGCCCGCGCCGCACGGTACCGCGGCAGAACGCCGCACGCGCGGAGCAGGAGCCGCGCACCGTTCAGGGGGAGCAGTCCGCGCGTCCGATCACGGAAGGAAATGCAAGACGAACCGTGCCGCGCAGCACGCCTCCGCGTGCGGCGGAGCGCACGGGAAACGAAAATCCCGCTGCCGCGCCGCGTTCCGCATCTCCGGCAAGACCCGCGCAGGGAGCGGACGTGAGAAACGCAAACGGCGCGCCCCGCAGCACTCGCCCGGATTCGGTGAACGGTGATTCACGGTCGATGTCGTCCGGAGCGGTCGGACATGCAAATCCCGCGGGACGGGCAGCTACGCCGTCATCCTCCTCCGAGTCTGCGGAGGGAAAAAACGTAAATCCTTCGGAGCATCCGGCACGCCGTGCTTCGGCACTCCGCCCGAACGCGAATCCGCGGAGCTCATTTGCCGACATTTCGCAAAGACCGTCGGCTGACGTTGATGACCGCGTATCTTTACCGTCAACATCTTCACCTCGCCGCGCGTCGGTGCTCAGACCCCGCACCGACGACGGAGAGACCATCGGCGGAACTCGCGTTGTTCCGGTGACGGGAGCGGAAAATGCTGCGAACGGCAGCGGAGAAAAGCGCGAAAAGAAGAAAAAAGGGCTCAGCCCGTCGTTCCGCGAGCGGCTCGGAGCCGAGAGCAGCAACGCGGTGATAAGCCTCATAAAAGCGGCGATATACCTTGTCTGCGTGCTGATCGTCTCGGTGGGAATATCCCTTGCCGTGATAATGGTCGGAAACGATGTGTTTGCCTTCGTCAAATCCGAGGATGAAATAGAAATCGTGATCCCCGAAAATGCAGACCTCGATACGGTTGCCGATGTGCTCTCGTCGAACGGGATCATAAAATATCCGTCCGTGTTCAAGTGGTTTGCCGGATACAAGCATGACAACGGACAGTTCCTTGCGGGAACATATAAACTCAAGCCCTCCACGGACTATGAGGATATCCTTGCGTCCTTCAAGGAGAAGAAGCCGAGCGGAACGAGCCGCATTACGATCCCCGAGGGATATACGACCGACGAAATAATCGATCTTCTCGTCGAAAAGGGAATCGGAACACGCGAAGGGTACGTCGAAGTCATAAACAATTACGATTTCGACTATTGGTTCCTTGACGATCTCGAGACGGTCGGCTATTCAAAGGATCGAATATACCGCCTCGACGGATACCTCTTCCCGGATACCTACGAATTCTATAACGCATCAAAGCCGGAGACCGTCATAAACAAGATGCTCTACCGTTTCGCGCAGGTGTTCACCGACGATTACCGCAAGATGACCGTTGAAAAGGGAATGACGGTCGACGATATCGTCACTCTCGCATCCATGATCGAGAAAGAGGCGGGCACAAGCGCGGACTACTTCAAGATATCCGAGGTATTCTGGAACCGCCTTAACAATCCGGCGCAGTACCCGAGGCTCGAGAGCGACGCGACCGTCGTGTATCAGATCGCGCACGAGCTCGGCGAACGCCCGAAGAAGGTGACGGCGGCTGATATGGACCGCGACCTCCCGTACAACACCTATATCCACGAGGGGCTTCCGCCCGGACCGATATCGAACCCCAGCGCAACGGCAATGCTTGCCGCTCTCAATCCGAGCAAGAACGGATACTACTTCTTTGTTTCGGACGGAAGAAAGACCTATTTCTCGGCGGATATCTACACGCATAACTACTACCTTAACATGATCCGCTCGCAGAATGAGGAGTCAAACTGAAAATAAACGAAAGGCACTGCCTCGGCAGTGCCTTTTCCTTATTTCATCCATGCGGGGCAGTTCCACAACGGGGTAAAATCGAATTTCGATGTGAAGAGCTTTGAAAACGCGGAGATCACGACGCCGTTCAGCAGTGCGCATATCAGTGTGCCGAGCCCGATACCGCGAAGCGGCCACAGCCCGAAAAACGCGACCGACATAACGCACGCGACGGCGAGGCTCGAGCAGTCGTAGGCGACCTTCGTTTTGCCGATGTCGAGCGAAAAGCGGTCGCACAGTCCCTTTACGAACAGCTCGTACACGCCGAGCGGAAGATATGTGTTGAAGAAAAACGCGACGCCGATCGCCGTGGCGACAACCCCGGCGGCGAAAAGCAGTACTCTCACGCCGAAAACATAATTTCCGCCGAGCGAAAGGATAAACAGATCGAGATCGAGGAGGTTGCCGTAAATGAAGGCGGTCACGAACGACAGCAGGTACTTTACGCGGAATCTTCCGACGACGGCGCAGAACACCGCGAGCAGAAATGCCTGAAATATATATTCCGACATTCCGAACGTGCCGATATTGGCACAGGTCTCGTTATGCGCCGTACTATTAGGCAACTGATA
>OLNF01001390.1_pt1 | contig 20705 bp, 20 predicted proteins | sample 1673061 | NCBI WGS metagenome assembly OLNF01 (sample SAMEA3136751, study PRJEB25190) | human gut metagenome
ACTGTCCTGGATAAAAAGCATCGTTATATTCTTTATCAGATTTGATCTCCTCCACTCTTTTTTGCAGATGCTCATAGTTATCTTTTACGAATTTCTTCATAAATCCCTTGGGGTGATACTGAAGCATTTCTTCTTTTTGTTTTAGGATCTTCGTCATATCAAGTTTGTCATACAAGTCGATATTTTTTTTGTAATATTCTTGATATGCCTCGGATAACTGCTTTCTTTCATTTCTATTTTTAGCCTGGCGTGAGTGGTTTGTATCATCTGTTTTTTTAATAATGTCATGCATGATCACTAATTCTTTGGATGTATCCTTATTTCCCACCTCATTGTAAATAATTAAACAATTCACAAGACAAAATATCACTGCCAATAACCAAAGCATTGGATTTTTCATGATCTTTTGAAACTCTAATTTAAAAATTCTCATAAATCCACCTTTTTCCATCGCTTACTTCTGATCTTATAAAACAGAAGCATCACTATGAGCCATGTTGCGAGTGCATATAATTCCCAGTATGCCAGAACCTGATCATTTGTGATCAGAAAGAGCATATAATAAATTTTCCTCATAAGAAACATCATCACCCCACATACTGGAATTGAAACCGCAACAGCTCCCATATAATTTCCAATTGTTCTGCCGATAAAATCAATGATCACAATACTTGCGATTGCAAATAATAAGATCAGAGCCATATAAAGTAACATATAAGTTCCAAAAGAAAGCTTATCGCACCAGTAAGAATTTGATGCGATTCCCCAACTCTCACATCTCCAAAATACCGATAATCCCTTCAAATGCCAGATAATCCCATATACAGCCATTTGAAGAATTCCAACAAAGAGTACAACAAGTGCACTTGCTATCAATTGAATCTGATAAATCCTTCTTCCTGTTTTCGTCGTTGCCAGAATCGGAATAACCTGTCTTAAACGCTGTTTTAGCTGATATGGAATGATCAATGCAAAAAAACAGATCATGATCAAACCACCGATCGTTACCATATCTTCTTGCAAAATGTAAAACACTCCCTCATGTACTAATGATATGTAATCTCTTTTTACCCTCTTTTCGATTGCCTTTTGATATAACTTCGTTCCATCAAAAAATCCATCTGCTTTTAATTCTTTATATTTTTTATCCGAAACTCCATATTCAGATCCTTGAAACTCTCTGATATGTTCTAAAGCTTGTATATCCAAAAAAATTTTTGATGTCTTATCATTATAAAACACATAATTTTCTAATATTTTATCAAGTTCTTTTTCCTGCTTTGATAAAGTTGTTTTTTGACCAAGTTCTTCATATTTTTTATTAAAAATTTCATAATCCACAATCCCTCTTTTTGAAAGCTCTTGATCTTGTTTTATGATCTTTGCAAAACCTCTTTCTAATTCCTGATGTTTCTCCTGGTATTGTTTTTCATCTTTTACTTTCCACTTTGGTCCCCATTCTTTCACTAGTTCTGCCGTAAATGGAATGTCATACTTTGTATTTGTTAACTGTCCTCCAGTTGGATATCGATATATTTGTGTAAATGTCATATAGTATAAAATAGAGAACATACATAATAACAGTATGATTCGAATATCCAATATTTTTTTACATTCATTGATTATGATCCGCATGTTATTTTTCCTCCCTGTAAGTGACTAAAAATACATCTTCAAGGTTTGGTGTACACGGTCTTGCATTATTATCTTCTTCCTCACTATAATATCGGACCATCATTTTTTCTGATTCCTGTCGCATGGATAAAATGATTCGTTTTTGTTCAAATTCTTGGATCTTGGATTCATTGATCGATTTCTCAAATACCTTCCCCTCAAGCTCCTTGCAGATGTTTGGAACTGTATCATTTTTTAATAACTGTTTTTCTTTGATCATAATGACATGATTTGCAATAGATTCAATGTCTGATACGATATGCGTTGAAAGGATCACTATTCGATCCTTGGATAATACGGATAATATATTTCGAAATCTTACTCTCTCTTTTGGATCAAGTCCTGCCGTTGGTTCATCTAATACAAGAATTTTTGGATCATTTAACATTGCCTGTGCGATCCCTACACGCTGAATCATTCCACCAGAGAATTTTTTCATTTTCTTATTGGAGACATCGCTTAATCCTACTAACTCCAATAATTCTGGAATTTTTTCTCTTGCAGCTTCTTTGGAAATTCCTTTTAACGCTGCAAGATAATCAAGATACTGTGTTGGTGTATTATTTTTATAATATCCAAAATGCTGTGGCAGATAACCGATCACATCCCGGTATGTTTCTCCCATTTTATAAATATCCATTCCATCGTATAAAATCTCTCCACTTGTTGGATACAAAAGTGTTGTGATCATTTTGATCAATGTCGTTTTCCCTGCACCATTTGGTGCGAGCATGGCATATAAACCATTTTCAAGTTCCAGATTAATATCTTCCACTGCTGTGAATTTTCCATAATCTTTTCTAATATGCGAAAGTGTAAGCATCCTTCTCCTCCATTCTTCCAACCAAAGTAAATAAAGCCACAAAACACACGATCATTGTTGCAATCTGAATTCCTAATGGAATATATTCAAAAAGAAATAAAATCTTTGTTTCCGGTAATCGCATGATCGCTGCAAAAAGTAATACCCATATTGCACCAAGACCCGCAAAGCACTTATAGTTATTCCATCTGCGATAAATGTATACAGCAATGATCGCAAAGACCAGCATACTTGAAACTCCAACAACTCCAACCGATAAGATTGCTTTCTCCCTAATCCCACTAAGGAATAAAAAGCTGGTATTCACCAGAGATAATACGACTGCTGTATAAAATAGGCGAAGGCTCACAATATAATTCATCGAATAATACATCGTATTTCTTAATTCATTGATCTGTGTCTGTTCGTCCATATAGCAAGTAAAGTAAGAAAACAATAGAAAGAAAACGGGCATTCCCAAAAAAGCTGCCCCAAATTGTCTGATTTCCTCCTCAAAGGAAAGTACTAGTCCAAGACACACGGCAAAATAAATTATGAACGTCGCAAAAAATACAGAAAGATTTTTATAATAAATGACTCTTAACCCAGGTCCTAGATAAATCTTTTTCATTCTTTTTAGAAATGAAATCTTTTGGGGCATACCTTTTAAAATGATGTCTTCAATTTCATTCTGTATTTCTGACCGCCGTGGGTAATGAACGTCCATCTGTTCTACATAAAATTCCTGATTATTTTCTTTTTTCATTACTGATAGTCCACCTCGCTTTTTATTTGTCGTATCATTTTATAAAATCTTGATTTCACTGTGTTTTCGGAAATATTTAATGTCTGCGATATATCCTGAAATGTCCTTTCTTCAAAACATTTCATATAAAAAATCTCCTGCCACTCCTGCTTATATAGCGAAACAATTTCCATAATGTCCTCTATCAGCTTCTTATGGATGATCAACTCGGACAAGTCCCTGACCGCTGTTCCTAAATTACCACTATGAAGTTCCAGATTCTCATCTGTCATATCAATCTGTTCTTGCTTTAATGACAAACGATGTACCTTGCTTCGATAATGATCACATATCTTATTCGATGCAATCCTATACATCCATGTCCGAAATGAAGCCTTTTTATGATCAAATATTGTGATCTTTTGCAAGATCTGTATAAAAATATCCTGTGTCAAATCTTTTGCAAGTTCTTCATTTCCTGTTTGTCGGTATACATATGCATAGACTTCTTTGTAATAATATGAGATCAGTGCGTTGGCTGCTTCTTTATCTTGTTTTTTCTTTATTCTTTTGATCAACTTTTGTTCTATTAGCATGCATGCCACTCATTTCTTGTTTTTTTGTACTGTACATTATTATATACGGAATCATTTGTTAAAAAGTTTTAATTCTATGAAATAAAATAAAATCGCTATGCAACAGCCTTTATAGACCATTGCACAGCGATTTTGTTCAATCCCGCATTTTTTATATAGTATTTTTCCCTATTTCCGCATTTTTATTCATCTTGTCATACAAATAATTTTATGATTTTACTATGCCGATATCATCTCACTAACTTCCAGAATCTTCTTTGTATCCTCCAGACAATGTTTTTCACTCTGTACCTTTCCATTTCCCACATCTTCCATAAAATTCTGTATCTGCATTGTCATATCATTTCCTTTAAATGGATAACTTTTCATCTCTGTTGTACCGTCATTCCAATGGATCGTATAATCAATGATCCTGTTATAATTTGGGATCATGATCTCTCCTTTAGTTCCGACGATTTTTGCATATCTATCCATTTCTCGATCGATTGCACCTTCGGCGGTTGCGATGCATCCATCTTTAAAATAAATCTTTGATCTGAAATAATAATTGATACCTTCAATATCTTTTCTCTCAGTTTCTATCTTATCAATTTCTTCTTCATGAATTCCCAGAATAAATCCAAGCACATAGCTTCCAATATCATTTAATGCCCCACCTTGTTCTTTATCAAACAAAAATGATGTCTTAGGCAATTCTAATGAATCTGAACAGAAATTTGCATAAATTGTTTGAATGTTTCCAATTTTCTTCAGATCTTCTTTTAGATGATCATACCCTGTGTTAAATTTTGTTTTTAATGCTTCCGTACATAATGTATTTGTTTTCTTTACTTTTTCTTGAATCTCATCTACATCTGTGAATGTTAACACTAACGGTTTCTCACTTAATACTGGGATATGGTGTTCCAATGATCTTAAGATCCATTCTTTATGAAATTTATGTGTGAGTGCGATATAAACTGCATCTACCTGCGGATCATTTAACAATTCTTCATAATCTTTATATACTTTGACTTCTGGATGTTCCTTTAAATATGGATCATCCATGGAAACTGAACGTGAGCTGATCGCATAAATCTTTCCTTCCTCTGTTGCCTCAATTGCCTGTACAAACTTTCTGGCGATTCTGCCAAATCCTATAATTCCAAAATTCATACTATTTTCCTCTCGTGATGTGTAATTTTATTTCTGGAAATCAATTCTTTCTTCAGTTATAATTATAGTATACGTGACGTAAAACACAACAGGAAAGGAGATTCCATATCATTCAATTACCAATTTCTCTCGGCAATCAAGGTTTTGCTTCTCTTCGTGAAAATCATTGTTTTTATATCGATAAAACAGATTTTATCAGAGAATGGTGGGAAGAACAGGATGTTGTAACTTTGATCAAATATGAAAAAAGATACCAAACTAGTAGTGAATCATTTGGTATCTTTTTTCGCGTTATAACATTTTAGTAATCTCAGAAAGATCTTCTAAGATCACATTCGGTTTTACATCGCTTGTTTTTACATCTTCTCTTGTGCTCTCTCCACTTAGCACAAGAATTGACATTACATCACTTTGATCTGCAACTGCGATGTCGGTATACAGCCGGTCCCCTACAATAGCGATCTCGTCCGGTTCGTATCCCGTTTGCTGAATGATATAGTCCAGTGTATGTTTCGACGGTTTTCCAAAAAATTCTGGAAATCTTCCCGTTGAAGCCTCAATTAATTTTGCCATGGAACCACAGTCTGGAATAAATGTTCCACCTTCCATCGGGCAGTTCCAGTCTGGATTGATTCCAAAGTATGTACAGCCATTTCGGATATAATGACATGCTTTGGAAAGCTTTTCATAAGTTAAGGTTGTATCAAATCCAAGAACTACAATATCTGGATCTTCTTCTGTCACATTTATACCAAAATATTGAAATTCCTGGATCAGGGATGGGGTCCCTACCACATAAACACTTTTTCCCTCGTAGTGTTGTTTCAAATATCGACTGATCACATGTGTGGATGTCATCATTTGCTGGCTTTTGATCCTGATTCCAAACCTTTCAAGTTTCTCAATATAATCTTGCTGGCTTTTCGAAGAATTATTCGTAAAGAAATAATATTCTCTCCCTGTTTCTTCAACTTTCTTTAAAAAGTCTTTCGTAAATGAAAATAGTTCATTCCCAAGATAACTCGTTCCATCCATATCAAGAATAAAACATTTGATTTTTTCAAACATATGATTCCCCTGCAAATCCCTTCATTCTTTATTTCTCTCCTCGATCATGTCGAGCTTTTAGAGCCAATGCACATGCAGCACTAATCAGCGCTACAACTGTAGAATAGATACCCACATAAATCGTATCACCTTTTCCATAGTTAATCAGCAATGTACAGATTGTTGGTACCATCCCAGCTACTAAGAAACTTGGCACATGATATACAAAAGAAATTCCTGAATAACGTACTTCTGTTTCAAAGTAAGAAGACCATAAAGAACTGATAACAGCCCAGATCAGGTTATATGCAATACTCCAGCCAAGAACGATTCCAATAATTGTGATCGCAAGGTTTCCTTTGCTTAATTCAATAACTTTCAACGTAGGAATACTCAAAACAGCTGATGCTAAAGCTCCAATTACAAATGTTCTTGTATTTCCCAGTTTTTGTGCACACCATCCACCAAACAGTGTAAATGGAATCTTAAAAATACATGCTATGATCGTAATAATATAAGTCTGGATCAGTGGCATTCCAAGCCAGTTAATGCAATAGGACAAGATCCATACGATAAAAATATTATAAAATGTTCCATCCACCCATCTTGTACCGCATCCAAGAAGTAATGTTTTCCAGTATCCTTTTACCATTGGAATAAATCCGACTTTATGTTTCTTTCCTTCTGCTTCTTCTGCCTCTAATTTTGCCTGTGCCTTCTTGTAATCTTCTGTTTCCATCATTTCACCTTTTTGACGGATAACGATCAATGTCAAGATAATTGCTGCTAAAAAAGGAATTCTCCATCCCCATGTAAAGAAAATATCTTCTGGTAATAATAATGTTGGTACTGCGATCAAAATAGAAGATAATCCGAATCCAATCGGAAGACCGATTTGTGGAATCGCTGCATAGAAAGATCTCTTATTCTCTGGCACATTTTCGTATGCCATTAAGATTCCTCCACCCCATGTTCCTCCACGGCCAAAGCATTGTGCCAGACGCATTAACTGAAGAACGATAACTACTCCAACTCCTGCGCTTGCTGCTGGTGGCAGGATTCCAATGATTGATGTCGAAATTCCCATCATCAATAAAGATGCATACATCGTAACTTTTCGACCTTTTCTATCACCAATATGTCCAAAGAAAATCGCACCAAATGGACCTGCAATATATCCAATCGCAAATGACATATAAGAAAGGATCAGCGCTGTTGTTCCATTTCCCGTCTGTGAAAAAAACACTTTATTAAACACAGTTCCTGCTGCTGTTCCATATAATAAGAAACAATACCATTGCACCGCACTTTCAAACAATGTGATCGTTGCAATTTTTCGAAAATTATTTTTTTCCATATATTTTATCCTCCTTCTTGTTAATCTTCTTCCCCTTCATAGTATTTAAATGGCCATGGTCCTGAATAATCAGCACCCGTTGGAATTGTCTGATAATGTGTATTAATGCGATCTCCTTGAAGATCATGAATCAAATATCCTGGATTTCCAAGGAAGAAGCGATCTCCTCCACCTTTAAATTCCTCTTTTTTCTCTTCCTCTGTAAGATTTATATCATTTTTCCCCCTAAAATCAACTTCCATCTGCATTGCGATCGGTGGACATGTCACACATGGAATTTTATGCCATGATGTAAAAATAGCAGTATGCATATGACCACAACATAACGTAACATTTTCATGTTTATTTAAGATCTGTGCAAGTCTGTCTGCCTGATCAAATCCTTCATCCATTGCTGGCAATCCTGTTACAAATGGTGGATGATGTGTAAATACTAATGTTGGTTTCTCAGGATATTCTGTAATTCTTTCTTCCAGCCACTCTGCTACCCGATCGCTTAATCCACCCGAATGACAAGATGGTTTGCTTGTATCAATTACGATCACTCGAACTGGATATTCATCGATTGTATAGCAGATATAAGGTTTGATATCCTCTTTTACCGGAGTTTCCTCTGTAAACATTTCTAAAAAGAAGTCTCTTTTATCATGGTTCCCAGGAACAATGTAGACTGGTCTTGGAAGTTTTCTAAGTCCCTCTCTCATAAACTCATATCCTTCCCTTGTTCCACCCTCAGACAAATCCCCAGTCACTACAAAAAATTCTGGTAATTCATAATCCTTCATTGAACAAAAATAATCGATCGTCTGATGCAAGGCTTTCATTGTATCTGCTTTCTGGAAAGATAATTTCCCATCACCTCTTAAATGGAAATCTGAAATCTGAATAACTTTCATAAATGCAACCTCCTTTTTCATATCACGCTCTTGAGAATACATTTTTATTGTTCCGGAATAATAAATGTGCTAAAATTAATTAAACTTTTAATTTTTGTATCTCTGTTTCTTTAATTGAATTTTAACTTTTTCAATTGTTTTATTCAATTATTTTTAATTGTTTTAATAAAAATACAGATTATTGACTAATAATTCTCATTAATTTTTGTCTATTTTGAATAGTTTCTTTCTGTTTTTTATTAAATTTTTAATATTATTCAGGAGGAAATTATGTCATATCATAAAAAAGTTACATTAAAAGACATTGCAAATGATTCAGGTGTTTCCGTAAGTTCTGTTTCCATGATCTTAAATAAACGCGAAGGCGTTTCTTTTTCCAATGAAACGGTTGAAAAGGTTCTGTCCTCTGCGAAAAAATTAGGATATGAGATTTCTTCTTCCCCAAAAAAGAATGGTACACCCGCTTACAATACTCAAAGATCCGCAAAATATATTGCTATTTTTTGCCCTAACATATCAAACTCTTATTACTCTACGATCGCACAATCCATTGAGCAGGCTGCTTATCAAAAAGGATTTAAAACTTTGATCATCACGACTTTTCGTGATGAAACCTTGGAAAAAGAGTTCCTTCAGGATATGATCAAACTACATGTCAGTGGTATTGTTTTTACTATGATGCCCCAATGCCCACAGTTTTTAGAAAAGATTGCTAAGAAATATCCCGTGATCGTTATCGGAGATAAAACAACAGATATTGATCTGAATGTCATCGAGACAAGTAACTATACTGCTGGAGTTTTGATGGCTGAACATTTATATGAACTTGGACACCGTAATATCGCATTTTTAACAACCACGATTGGTAAAAGCCTGTCTCTTGCCATGCGTTATCAACGTTTAAAAGCAATTCAGAACACCTATAAGAAACTTTGTATGAATGAACCTTATAATATCATTGTAAAAGAAGCCAAAATCGATCCAGAACTTGAACGTAAAAATATTTTCTTAGAACACGGCGTTGGTTATCAATTATGCAATGAATGTCTTGATGACAGAAATCTCGCAAATCTTACTGCATTCATCGGTAACAACGATATGGTTTCTTATGGGATCATGGATGCGATCCTTAAAAAAGGCTATCAGATTCCAGATGAATTCAGTGTATGTGGGTTTGACAATGACTTTGCTTCCAGTCTGCTTCCAATCTCATTGACGACTGTTGAGCATTACATGGAAGACAAAGGAAAGAAAGCATTTGATATGATTTATGAAAAGATTCAGGAAAAGGATGACTTCTTCGTTCAAGATGATAAATGTGTGATCCGTATTGAATACAAATCAAAACTTATTTCTCGTGATTCTACGAATGTTGCTCGTACACGAAAATATATCAATTTATAACTTTTGCTATTAAAATTTTAATAATGTTTTTTAATAAAATTGGACACGAAACTAGTAGTGATCATTCCGTGTCCTTTTTGCGTTATAACATTTTGGTGATCTCAGAAAGATCTTCTAAGATCACATCAGGTTTTACATCACTTGTTTTTACATCTTCTCTTGTGCTCTCTCCACTTAGCACAAGAATTGACATTACATCACTTTGATCTGCAACTGCGATGTCGGTATACAGCCGGTCCCCTACAATAGCGATCTCGTCCGGTTCGTATCCCGTTTGCTGAATGATATAGTCCAGTGTATGTTTCGACGGTTTTCCAAAAAATTCTGGAAATCTTCCCGTTGAAGCCTCAATTAATTTTGCCATGGAACCACAGTCTGGAATAAATGTTCCACCTTCCATCGGGCAGTTCCAGTCTGGATTGATTCCAAAGTATGTACAGCCATTTCGGATATAATGACATGCTTTGGAAAGCTTTTCATAAGTTAAGGTTGTATCGAATCCTAAGACTACGATATCTGGATCTTCGTCTGTCAGGTTCATATCAAAATATTGAAATTCCTGGATCAGGGATGGGGTCCCTAGCACATAAATACTCTTTCCATCGTAATGTTCTTTAAGATATTTGATGATCACATGACTTGAGATCATCATCTGATCTTTCTTGATCGGTATCCCAAGCTTCCCAAGTTTCTCAATATAAGCCCGCTGGCTTTTTGATGAATTATTGGTAAAGAAATAATATTCTCTTCCAGTTTCCTCGACTTTCTTTAAAAAATCTTTGGTGAATGGGAATAGTTCATTCCCAAGATAGATCGTTCCATCCATATCAAGGATAAAACATTTGATTTTTTCAAACATGAGCTGCCCTCCTATTTGATCACATCATCATAAAAATCATAGAATTTCAGAATTCTCATAAATGTGATACGGTCACGGATATATGGTGCAACTCTTGCTGTTTTCTCTTTCATATCCGGTGTAAATCCGATGTCTTCTAAGCTTTTTACTCCATGTACTTTCTCTAACATTGCAACAATCTCATCTGCTTTTGGAATCTCTTCTATGATCCTGATGATCTCTTCTGTTTTTTCTCTTAATACTTTTGGATCGATCAGATCTAACAGATTTGGATCATTTGTCTTTTTAATGCTTTCGCATAATTCTTTATTGGTAAATGTCTTTTCGATCAGGTCTGTCTCAATATCCACATGATCTTTTACCTTGAAGTTGCCCTCTTTTAAATATTTTACTGCTTCATGGTAGATGTCACTTACCTGGATCAGTCCGACTCCTACTTTCTCTCCATGGTATGCATCGATCTCATCATTGATCACTGCCATCTCCCAGAAATGTGCCATATGATGCTCTGCTCCGGATGCGGGACGGGAATGTCCTGTCATCTGCATGGCAAGTCCTGATAATAATAATCCATACATTAATTCTTCATATGCGTTGATATCTCTGTTACTTAATCCATCTAAGGATTCTTTTAATTTATCCAGTGCGTCATATTCCATCTCACAGATACGGTCACAGATATATTCTCCATCCAGAATATTTGTGATCTTCCAGTCTGCAAGGGCCGTGTATTTTCCTAACAGATCTCCGACTCCGGATGCTGTCAGTCTCATTGGTGCATCTGTAATGATACGGCTGTCTGCAACGACTAAAATAGGCGATTCTGCGATCATGCTCTTCTTAAATCCATACCATGACATAGCTGCAACTGTAGATACATAACCATCTACACTGGCTGCGGTTGGAACTGAGATAAATGGAATCTTTCTTTCATATGCATTATATCTTGTCAGATCATGGATTGTTCCTGATCCGACTGCAATCATGCAGTCAACTTCTTTGATCATATCTAACTGTTCTTTTACCTTCGCAACTCCGATCTCATTGGCATGCAGGTTTTCTGGATCCAATTTGATTACTGGGATTCCACCTAATAATTTTTCGACTTCTTTTCCTGCCGCCTCATAAGTATTGTCATCACATACCATAACAAGATGCTTATATTTGTTATATGGTTCCCTGCTTAGAATATCTGGGAGTTTTTTTAAGGCTCCTTCTTCTAAGATCACGTCATCTACAACTAATTGATGGTCTCTGCCGCAACTGCATTTTCCTGTGAATTCTTTGATCTTGATCTTCATATACTTTTATCTCCTTTCACATTCCATACTAAATATTGGATCTAAAAATTTTGCTAAAAAAATTTTTTGCAGATGATTACATTTACAAAGAAATAAATAATAAATATTTAATCCTGATCCAGATAACGTTTCGTAATTACCCTGTCCTTTAGAAATTATCATATCTGCCTTATAAAATTTCTTTTTCAATTCATCTGATAACAAATGTAAGCTTGTTCCTGCAATTGTAGTTCCATTTCCCTCAAAGGCTGCAACCTCTTGCATACTTATATTTTCTGCATCCTCTATCGATGCATCATTTCCTATCTCTTCCCCTCGGACAATTACTTGTATCTCTAATTGTGGATAGTACAGTGTTAAGTATTTTATCAGCAACTTATCCAATACAATTTCCCCACAATTATCCGTACAATAAATTACTTTCCTTGAGTTTGCCAAATCATTTGTAAATAATTTATAAATTTTATCATCCAATTTTATTTCTCTATACTGCATCAATAAGCGATTTAATACTTTATCGTCAATTGTAGGCATTGCTATACAATCAATATAATTTCCTACAATCGCTAATTGAATTGCCAATTTTAATGGATTTTCTGATTGATTAATTTCTTCTTCAAATTCTTTAACTTTTTGTTGCATTTTAATATTATATTTTTCTTTTAATTTTTTATAAGATTGTACTTCTTGTCCACTATTTTTATAAATTTTCAAAAAGCAATCAATATATTCTGGTGGTGAATCAAAGCTAAGGTGTTCTAATGCATACTCAACTTCTTTAATATACTGTTTTCTTTCCAAAAGATTTTTTATATTCTCTGCTCTTTTTATTTCTTTTTCATAAAGGCACTTTTTACATTCTTTTGCAAGTTCCATTTTCCACCTCTTTTATAATAATAAGAGGGGAAATTAAACAATTTCCCCTCAACTGATAGTGTAAAAAAGTAGTTATATATGATATAATAGTGTTGCATTTTATTTAGGAGGAATACTCAGCAGATTCTTCATTGCCCGACAAAGTTTTTCTGAGTGTTTCTTTTTTTCACTATTTTTATCATCTTATTCTCCTACATATTTTCAGCAAAAAATTCATTCATTTTATCACTAACTTCTTTTTCTGACTGAATCGATTCCAGTGCTTTCATTGTATCTTCATCTGAAATCAGTTTTACTAAAGTACTTAACACTTCCACCTGTTTTTGAGGGTCTTTGATTCCTAAAACAAATGCAAATTTTGCATTTAATTTTATTCCAGGTTCTCCCATATGAGCGTATGGAATAGGTGTTTTAAATCGAACAACTGCGATAAATACTTCCTCCACATGTTCAACATCTGTATGCGGAATTGCAATTTCAAATGTTTCTGTTTTTAATCCTGTTGGAAATACTGCTTCACGATCGATCAACGCCTGTCCAAAAGTTTCTTTCACTAACCCTTTTTTATATAATCTGTCTGCAATTTCTCTATAAAATGATTCCTGAGACTCAAATTCCTGATCCAGCCAGACTATGTCTTCTCGAAAAATCTGGTCCATAATGTCCTCCTTGATTACTCACTAACTATTTTTTGTATTTCATCGTAAATTGGTTCAGTCCCCATATACGGATACAACAATCCAAGTCCTTGTACAACTTTCAGGTTTGTGTCTATTTTCCCTGTTCCTGCATGTACCACTAAGTCGCATTTATCTTCATATTGAGATAAATCTGCAGAATCAAACAGGTTCGCATAGATAACATCTGCCTGTATTTCACGTTTCTTTAATTCTTCTGTTAAAGTTACTATGACTTTTTCTGCTTTTTCCTGTTTCATCCCTCCAACAAGAAGCAAGGAAACCTTTTTCATATGATCACACTCCTATTAAAATTCTGCTGCAATCGCCTGTGTTCTACTAACTCCAACACGATCTGCTCCTGCTGCTACTAATGCTTCAACATCTTCTTTACTATGGATTCCGCCTGCTGCCTTTACATGAACTTTTTCTGATACAGATTCTCTCATCAATTTAATATCTTCAACTGTTGCCCCACCTTCTGCAAATCCAGTAGAAGTTTTCACAAAATCTGCTCCTGCTTTTTCACATAACTGGCATCCCTTTACGATCTGTTCTTTTGTAAGATAACAATTTTCTAAAATAACTTTGACTACAGCAGGAGTTGCATCTACAACTGCTTTGATGTCATTATATACATCATCGTATTCACCATTTCTTAAAGCTCCGATATCAATTACCATATCAAGCTCTACTGCACCTCTTGCATATGCATCAATTGCTTCTGCTACTTTAGAAAATGTTGTATGTGCTCCTGATGGAAATCCAATAACTGTTCCTATTTTTACATCACTTCCTTCAAGAACTTCGCGTGCAATATCTAAATTGCAAGGATTGATACAAACAGATGCACAATGGTTATCTTTTGCATATTGAAGTCCTTCCATGATTTCTTTTTTTGTTAAATGTGGTTTTAATAGTGAATGATCGTTCATTGATAAAAATTCCTGTTTTGTCATAGTTAAGATCTCCTTTTATATATTGGCTAATTATATGTTATCAAATCATTATCTACCCAAATATTGTAGAAAGTTTAATAAATAACCATGTTATGATATTAGCTCTGTCTAAGTTTCCAATTAATGTTGCTCCTTTTGGAATTGTAACACCAGCAGAGATTGCTAATGGTGTTTCTAATCCAGCTAAAGTGGAGGCCATTAATAATACTAATCCCATAACAACTGTTCCAACGATCAATGCACGGAAAATATTTCCTTTACACATTGCTGTAAACAAGCATACAATATATGGAATAACTGCTAAATCTGCGAATGGAAGAATTCTGTTTCCTGGAAGAATAATTGCTAATGCAATCGTAATTGGTACAAGCACCAATCCTACTGCGATAACAGCTGGTTCTCCAAGCGATACTGCAGCATCTAATCCAATAAATACTTCACGTCCTGCAAATTTCTTACTCATTAATTCCTGTGCAGCCTGAGAAATTGGCATTAGCCCTTCCATAAGGCATGCTACCATCTTTGGCATTAAATACATAACAGCTGCCAATCCGATACCTGTCTGAAGAATTACCTGAGGTTTCGCTCCTGCTAATGCTCCAAGTACAATACCGATGATTAATCCCATCATCATTGGTTCTCCGAAAATACCAAATTTCTTTCTAAGACTATCTGCATTAATATTAATTTTATTTAATCCTGGAATCCTATCTAAAATCCATACTAATGGATATACAACCGGCAAGCATCCTAATGCCGTTAAATGAGGAAATGAAATTCCTGGCATATTAAAATACTTTTCAATATATGGTTGTGTTAAATCTGCTAAAACAAGTGCTAATGCTGAACTTACTGCTCCAAATGCCAGACCAATCGGAATACTGTTTGTTGCTACAGAAACAGCTGCTCCGATAAATGCAAACTGCCAATAATTCCAAACATCGACATTCATTGTTTTCGTAAGTTTTAATGCTAGCATAAGGATATTAACACCTAAGCAAATAGGAATCATTAATCCTGCTGCTGACCACGCCCATGTGATTGAAGACATTGCTGGCCATCCAATATCAATGATATCCATATGCAATCCTAGCCGCTCTGTCATTTGCTGAGCTACCGGTCCTAACTCATCAGATAATAATCCTGTTACTAAACTGATTCCTGTAAATCCGATACCAATCGTAATACCTGATTTAAAAGATTTGGAAACCCCTGCACCCATAATGATACCAAGTATAAATATAATGATCGGTAACATTACTGATGCTCCACAATCTAAGATAAAATTAATAATAAACATATTTTTCTCTCCTTTCTTGGAGGTTTTATGGCACTTTATGTCCCTTCACAGCTGTCCAAACCATAAACCATTGTTCTGGCGTCAGACGATATTTTAAAGCTTTTACTGGTCGCTCTGCCAATTTAATCTCTCCTGATCCTGTGATTGGTATTAATCCTGCTGGATGAGAGAATAACCATGCAAATGCAACTTCATCAATATCTTCCGCTCCAATTTCTTCACGAATCACTTCTAAAACTTCTCGTAATCGTACTTCTTCCTCACCTTCACCTGTGAAAATACGTCCACCTGCTAACGGAGACCATAACATTGGATGAATTCTTTCTTCCATACATTGATTGATCACTCCATTTTCCATATTTCCCATACGTAGTGGAGACAATTCAACCTGATTTGTGATCAATGGAACTGTTAAATAAGATTTCAGCAAACGAAATTCATCTGGAAGAAAATTGGAAACACCAAAAGTTCTTACTTTACCTTCTTGTTTCAACTCTTCGAAAGCTCGACTGATCTCTGCTGGATCCATAAATGGACTTGGGCGATGTAATAATAATGTGTCAATATGATCAACACCCATATATTTCAGCGATTTTTCAACCTGTCCCTTAATATGTTCTTTGCTATAATCATAATATTTAACTCTGGCTGTTTCAGATTTATAAATAATTCCGCATTTTGTAATGATCTGCATCTTATTTCTTAGATCAGGACGTTTTTTTATAGCTTCTCCAAATTTTTCTTCTACAGTATAATTTCCATAAATATCAGCATGATCCATAGTTGTAATTCCGATATCAAGGCATTCTTCTAAATATTTAATCAATTCATCTGTAGTTAAATTCCAGTCTAAAAGTCTCCAAAATCCTAATACTACTCTAGAAAACTCTAAGTCATCTGCCATCTTTACATATTCCATTTTTCATACCTCCAAAGTTACTGTGCATCCAGTTCTTTAACAATTTTTAAAATTTCTGCATCTGTCGCTTCTTTGTTCATACCAGTTAAATAGTTGATTGCAAATACTGCTGGTGTTTTCACTGTGTCTGGCACTCTTGTACTTGATACAATAATATCATAATCTGGTGCAAGTCCTTCTACTTCTGTGATCTTTCTTTGTTCCACTTTGCAGGAATATCCATTGTCTTCCAAGAGTTCTCTTACTCTTGTTGCAATAACTGTACTTGTTGCAATTCCGCTCCCACAAGCTACTAAAACACGATATTCTTTCATAATAAAACTCCTTTCTTTTGTTTATTCTTCAAAATCTTAACGATTTTTAAAGTCTTAGTTATCTAACAAATATTCTTTTATTTTTTCGATATTATTAGATATTTTTTATTTTTTCTTCCTTACAGCTATTATGTTATCATGCAAAATTAACAAAAAACAGTGAAACATATTTCTGTTTATTGGAAACTTTTTAAACCAATCGAATTTGTTTCCTTTATTGGAAATAAAATAGATCAGTCGAATTTATTTCCAATAAAGGAAACAAATTCGACTGATCTATTTTTTGTTATTTATACGATATTATACTCATATTGTTCAATGATTCTTGCAATTTCTTCAGAATCCTTTGCTTCATGCAAATGCTGTCTATATTCGTCATCTCTTAGCATATTTATTAAATTGAAAAAAGCTTTTAGGTAACTTTTATGATCTATCACACTCAAACAACAAACAAATTCGATAGGATCTGCATCTTTTATTCCAAATACGACAGGTTCTTTCAAGCGAATAAAATGCATTCCTAAACGAATACTTCCTTCTTCAACTTCTGCATGTGGCATAGCAAATCCCTTTGCCAGTACAATATATGGACCATATTTCTTAATACTACCTACCATTGCATCTACATAACTTTGTTCAATATATCCTTTTTCCACAAGTGGATTCCCTGATTTACGGACTGCATCTTCCCAATCTGTGCATTTCACATCTACTTCAATATCTGATGTTCTCAATAAATGATGCAACGATGGTGATATAATATCTGCATCATTTTCAATCGATTGTTTAAAATAATGTCTAATTACACTTCGTAACTCCCGCATAACTCCATTTGCCTTTTCTTTTGGTTCTATCAAATCATAAATTACTGGTGTTATCTTATCAATCAATCCTCTTGCTGAAATTCCATCATCATCCAATCGATCTGGAAGAGCCCTACTATTTCTCAACGCATCAATTCTATTTCCTACACGAATGTAATCTGTATCATTAAACGCTACGGATACTACTACATATTCCAAAGAACAATTTTCTAGCGGCACTGTTGAAATTACAAAATCTGCTGAATCTTGTTTAATATTCATTGCTTCATGCGCTGAAATAACATCGACTACTCTAAATTTAAAATGTCTCTTTAACTTTTCAAGCAACAAAATCGAAGTTCCTATACCTGCATGACAAACCAAAATCACTCGAAACGGAACTTCTTTATTTTTCTTACGTTCAATTGCTGCGCATACATGAACTGCTATATATTTAATCTCAATGTCCGTAAGTTTTCTATGTTGAAATTTATAGATTGTTGGTAATTGATTGATCACAACTTCTAGCACATCCTGATTATCCTCTAATACTTCATTTACAATATCTGCTTCTGGATAATCCATAGGCGGTGCTGAAAATATAGATTCTAGGTGATTTGACAAATTCTCGAAGAAATCATAATCCTCATTTAAATTAATTCCAAGTTCGTTTGAGATATTGGTAATATATTCGCGCGTGATCATCTGTATGATCATTGCATGTTTATTAAATGCTTCGTTATTTACATATCGAATTTCATCCAAAAACGCACAAAAATAATGTATATCATTTTCCGTGATCGTAACATCACAGTATTGTGCGATCACCTTTAATATATCTAACGCAAACATATAGTTATCACTATTTTTCTCTATCTGGTTTTCTAAAAATTCACCTATTTGATTTCTATTGATTAAAATTCGTAAAAATAATACAATTTCTCGAAATGAACTATCTGAAAGACTTCTTTTATATCGACATTCTTGTTCGCTTAAGATTTTCTGAATGATGCTTTGATCCCCTGCTTGGACATTAATATGCCAAGCTACCACATTTTTTGAATTTTCATAATCCTGAACTGTTGGCTTTAGCAATTCATAAAGGAACTTCCTACGTTTACTCTCTGCTCCTTCTATCCTTAACCCTTTATTTGCATGGGAAACAACTGTTAGTCCTTTTTTTTTGATAAACAATTTAATATCCTTTAAATCATTAATCACAGTTGCTCTACTTACCTGTAATCGATCAGCAATGGATGCAAGTGTTATGTAGTCAGCTGAATTTACAATCAATGCAGCTGCAACTTTTTTCCGTTCTTCTTTGGATAGTCTGTAATTATTAAAGTTTTCTTCTAATAGTAATGACAAACTTTCCCTGAAATCCTTAGGTATGCTAATTGTCCCCCCCACCCGAACCAATATCCAGCAACTGTCGTTTATTAGTCTTTAATATATGATTTATTTCTTTTAAATCATTTCGAATCGTTTTTTGTGATACATCAAAATATTCTGCAAATCCTGCCACTGTAATCTCGTCTTTTTCTCTACTTAACAACTGTACAATCTTTGTACTACGCTGATTCATCCTTTATGCCTCCTGTCATAATCGGTCATGTCAAAAGTTTATGATAAGTAGTTTATATGACTTTTCTCGATAATTCAAGTCTAATTTATATAAATTTTTCATTATAACTTAATACATATCCCAAAAATTTTTGTGCATTTTTACTCAATTCTCTGCCTTTTCGCATTGCAAGATATGTGTTTCTTTTTAGCTTTAATTCAGGCATTTCAAGAATTTTTAACCCATCCATCATCGGTACTCCATTCTGTGCGATCAATGCCCATCCTAATCCACAAGAAACAAAATTTTGAATTTCCTCCGATGAGGTCCTGTAATGAATATCTGGCGTTATTTCTTGTTCTTTGAAAAATTTCTGAATTTCTTGATCCATTGCCGACCCTTCTGTATATGAAATTCCAGGAGCAGTCATTAAATCCTTCACATGCAATTGTTGAATTTTACACAACGAATCTTTTTCATTTACAACTAATTTAATTGGATACTCCATTAGCCGAATCAACTTAATCTCATCATCTTGCACTTCACTATCTGAACAAAATCCAAAATCTATTTTATCATTTTTCAAGTCATTAATGATGACTGCTGTTGCTGCTGAATAAGATTCTATATTTATCTTTTTATTTTCATTTTTTAAAAAGAATCCGCGAATCAGATTTGGAATATAATTTGGTGACATTGGCCTTGTATATGCAAATCTAATATTCCCTGTATATCTTTTATAAATAAGATCTTGCATCTGTTCTGCTTTATGTAATGATTCAACCACTGTTATTGCATACGGCAAAAACTCTTTCCCCTCTTTCGTAAGAAATAAAACTCTTCCTTTCTTCTCAAACAAAGAAAATCCAATTTCTTCTTCCAGTTTCTTTATTGCTTGTGTAAGGCTTGGCTGTGCGATCAACAGTTCTTTTGCCGTTTGCGTTAAATGCCCATTTTGTGCTACTTTTACGAAATATTTTAATTGTGCTAATGTCATATACCCTCCCAATTCATAGGTAAAACCTTTATTTTCTTCTTATATTCCATATTGTACATTATCGTTTTCTCGATGTACAATACAAGTATCAGCTGATTTCTAAATAACTTACCCGCACATGAAAAGGAGTCTTATATGTCCGATAAAAATACTGAATTAAAAAAAGAAATCGTATACTATGCAAAACTTTTAGATGAAAAAGGATTGGTAAATACTCTAGAAGGCAATCTTTCCATCTTGGATCGTGAAACTGAAAAAATATATATCACACCATCTGGCACAAGAAAACGCTTCCTAAATGAAGATAAAATTGCTGTTGTAAATACAGAAAATGGTGAACAAATTGAAGGAACAGTAAAAAAATCAAGTGAGATCTTGTTACATGAAGCTGCCTTAAAAGCTCGCCCTGACTGTAATGCAGCTGCTCATATCCATGCACCTTACTTAACCGCTTATGCTT